>Ga0172378_10000211_pt1 | contig 48567 bp, 36 predicted proteins | sample GrowelOW332metaG_FD_119755 | JGI IMG/M metagenome (GOLD analysis project Ga0172378, IMG submission 119755) | Groundwater microbial communities from an aquifer near a municipal landfill in Southern Ontario, Canada - Pumphouse #3_1 metaG | ecosystem: Environmental > Aquatic > Deep subsurface >...
CTTACAGGAACCAAAATCTGTCCCCGACTCACTCTGAACTACCGTAACCAATGGCCGTCTATACCCGGCACATTTGTCAGTTATGCAGCTTCATATGACCAATATGTCACAAACGTATCCGGAGGGCTTGGATTATTAGCCATGTCAGAAAACATGGCAGATGGTGCAATGACTAACAACAGCGTAAGCGGTATTTATTCATTCAGGATGGAATTAGCCAAAAGGATGACTCTTAATGCCGGTTTTCAGGCTACTTACATGCAAAGTAAACTTAACTGGAGTAAATTTATATTTGAAGACCAGCTTTTAGCAAGTAACGGTACTGTAGTGCCTATCACACAGGAATCACCTCCTGACCGTATGACTGTTGGACTTTTAGATTTTTCAGCAGGATTGCTTTTCGGTTATAATGAACGTTTATATGGAGGAATTGCCGTAAGCCACCTGACTCAGCCCGATAATTCATTTTATAGTAATGGCCAAAGCCAGCTTGACATGAAAATAACCGCTCATGCAGGTGCCTTATTTGGATTGCGCGACGGCTTGCGGTCAGTTGAAGTAGAAGATCTGAGTATCTCTCCCAATTTCATGTATCAGCAGCAGGGTGAATTTCATCAACTCAATTTGGGGATATATTTGAATGTATACCCATTCGTTTTTGGAGGATGGCTCAGACATAACTTTGAAAACCCCGATGCAGTGATTGCACTGATTGGTTTTCAACAACCAAGATATAAAATCGGTTATAGTTACGACTATACGGTATCAGGCCTGACAAATTCCACAGGAGGTGCTCACGAAGTATCCTTAACCTGGCAATTTGATTGCCGTGAAAAAACTTTCAAACAAAAGGCAATAAAATGCCCCAGATTTTAGTTAACAATAACATCAAACAATAATACCTGAAATGATCAGCTACAGCAACAATTATCTGAAATTAATCATTTTCGCTTCCGCGGCTCTGATCTTGTCTTCCTGCCACAAGGAAGCATCACGCACTACCGGATGGGACTACAACAATGCCAAAAACGGAGGTTTTCAGGTTACCAAATATGGTAATGAACCCCTTGGACCGGGCCTTGTTATGATTGAAGGCGGTACCTTTACAATGGGCCGTACCAGTGATAACCCAATGTATGAATGGGATAACATAGCACGCAGAGTCACTGTTCCTTCCTTTTATATTGACGCCACCGAAGTAGCGAATGTTGATTATAATGAGTACCTATATTGGTTAAGCCGGGTTTTCGGAACTAACTATCCCGAAGTATACCATAAAGCACTCCCCGACACCCTCGTTTGGAGAGAAAAACTGGCTTATAATGAACCTTTGGTTGAAACTTATTTTCGTCACCCTGCCTACAGGAACTATCCTGTTGTCGGTGTGAGCTGGGTACAAGCTAACGAGTATTGCATGTGGCGTACTGACCGTGTTAATGAAATGCTCCTTATTAAAGAAGGTATCCTTGACTTTGATCCAGATCAGATGGATCAGAATAACTTTAATACCGATGCCTACCTGGCCGGACAGTATGAAGGGCTCGTTAATAAACCTCTTAAAGATCTTAACCCAAGCAGCACCGGCGAACGCCGTGCCCGTATTGAAGATGGTATCCTTGCACCGAAGTACAGACTCCCGACTGAAGCTGAATGGGAATTTGCAGCATTAGGCCTCGTTGGAAACACCCTTTATGAACGCGTGGTAGAACGCCGTACTTATCCTTGGAATGGTACTGTTGTTCGTAGTGATGAAAAGAAATATTATGGTCAATTCCTTGCCAACTTTAAACGTGGCCGTGGTGACTATATGGGAGTTGCCGGTAGCCTGAACGATGGTTCTGACCTGCCTGCAGAAGTAGCTTCCTATTGGCCTAATGACTATGGTTTGTATAACATGGCCGGTAATGTTGCTGAATGGGTACTTGACGTTTATCGTCCTCTTTCATACGAAGATGTTGCTGATTATGCTCCATTCCGTGGAAATGTATTTAACACCAAAATGACTGACGAAGAAGGTTTCCTGGCACCTAAAGACAGCTTGGGCCGTATCCGGTACCGTAAGGTGACGGTTGAAGAAAGCAAAGATCGTTTTAACTACCGCAGCGCTGACCAGATCAATTATCTGGATGGCGACTACCAGTCAACCATTAACCCTGATTGGGCTACTCCTCCTGCTGATACGGTAAACACCACCAATATGATGTATGAATTCGGCAAAACTTCCCTTATCAGCGATAAGTCCAGAGTATATAAAGGCGGTTCATGGCGTGACCCTGCTTACTACCTTAGTCCTGCAACCAGACGTTATATGGATGAAAACCAGGCTACCAATTTCATTGGCTTCCGTTGTGCTATGGGTCGTGTAGGCGGTGCTTACTCAGGCAAGAAATAATTATCCAACTACCAGATACAAACAAAAAGTGCGGGTAATCCCGCACTTTTTGTTTTGATAAATTATAAATTAAGACGCCAGCGTGACGTCGGCATTAAAGAGACGCCAACGTACGTATGCAACAGGGAGACGGTAGCGTGGCGCCTTCATGAGGGAGACGCCAGCGTGACGTATGAAACAGGGAGACACCAGCCTGGCGTCTGTACTAACTGGTAGTATTGGGGGACTTGCCTGGCAGTGTAACGAAATAGCAGTATTTTAGCACAGGACGGTTGATTTAATCAAAATACCTGCAATGCCATTTACATTTTTCCTAAATTTGAGTTTTCATATCGTACCTGTTACTGAATTCTAAGAGACATGACTATAACTTCTGCTACTGAACTGCTTATCAAATTTAAGAAACACCCGTTTATCAGTACCGACTCACGCAAAGTAATGCCCGGTAGTTTGTTTTTCGCATTGAAGGGTGATAAATTCAATGCCAACCTGTTTTCAGCCACTGCTTTGGAGAACGGAGCTGCTTATGCCATTATAGATGACCCTGCCCAATATTCCGGCGAACGCACGCTATTGGTGAAGGATGTGCTTGAATCATTACAGGAGCTCGCTTCACTTTACCGTTCGGAACTTAAAATCCCCATCATAGGCATCACCGGTACCAATGGAAAGACGACTACAAAGGAACTGGTAGCAACAGCTTTATCTGCTCGTTATAAAACGCTGTCAACTCCTGGTAACTTCAATAATCATATCGGGGTCCCCCTTACGCTGTTATCCATCAAACCCGACACTGAGATTGCTGTGGTTGAAATGGGTGCAAATCATCCTGGCGAAATCACCTCACTGTGCCACATTGCCCGACCTACCCACGGACTGATAACCAATATCGGCAAAGCACATCTGGAAGGCTTTGGTAATTTCCAGGGGGTAATAAAAGCAAAAAAGGAACTATACGATTATCTGGATCAATATGGCGGACGGGTTTTTGTTAACAGTGGTAATGAACTACTGATGCAACTATCAGAAAACAGCCACCGGGTTACCTATGGCACCCGAAGTGATGATACCGTGCAGGGAACGCCGGTATCAGAAGAGAGCTTTTTGAAGATTAACATGGAGAAGCCCCTGAAGTCAGTGATCACCACAAACCTGGCAGGAAGCTATAATTTCGAGAATGCAATGGCCGCTTTCTGTATTGCCAATCATTTTAAGGTAAAACCTGACCTGGCGATTGCTGCTATATCAGCTTATGTACCGGGAATGAACCGTTCACAGGTGGTTCATTCAGGTTCCAATACCCTTATTCTGGATGCTTATAATGCCAACCCTTCAAGTATGAAGGCGGCCATTGACAACTTTAACCATCTTAAAGCCGGCAATAAAATTCTGATTCTTGGTGATATGTTTGAGCTTGGACCGGACTCACCGGTTGAACACAGGGCAATCCTTGATTTGATTGCTCAACATCAATACCGGAAAGTAATTACGGCAGGGCCTATTTTCTACCAGGTTGCCGAAGGCTTTAAAGACGTTGAATGTTATGCTACAACCGGCGAATTAAAAGAAGCACTAACCCGACATCCGCTCCATGACTCCACCATCCTGATTAAAGGATCAAGAGGAATGATGATGGAAACGATTGTTGATATACTCTGATTATGAAAAAGAACTTTGAAGTTATCGGTTTAATGTCGGGCACTTCGCTTGATGGGCTGGATATTGCTTTTTGCGAATTCAGGTTAAACAACAATAAATGGGAATTTGATATCATACAAGCAGAAACCGAAGCATACTCACAGGTATGGATCAATTTGCTCCGTGAAGCGCCCTTGCTTGATGGTTTGAGCCTTACACAGTTAAATGTATCCTATGGCCACTGGATTGGCCAGACCGTGAACCAGTTTATCAGGAAATATAGGATTCAGCCCAAACTGATTGCCAGTCACGGGCATACCATATTCCATCGTCCGCAGGAGAGGATGACTCTTCAAATAGGCAGTGGTGCAGCTATTGCAGCCGAAACCGGTATCATCACGGTCAATGATTTCAGGTCACTTGATATTGCCTATGGAGGACAAGGTGCTCCCCTGGTCCCGATTGGTGATAAGCTACTGTTTAGCGATTATAATGCCTGCGTAAATATTGGAGGATTCGCCAATATATCATTCGATTCCCCTACAGGAGAAAGAACAGCTTATGATATTTGCCCGACTAATATTGTGCTTAATTCACTGGCTGAAAAGCTCGGAGCGCCATTTGATGCATCAGGATTGATTGCGCAAGGCGGAAAATGCGACAGTAAGCTATTGAAGAAGCTGGATGATTTGGATTTTTACAAGAAACGAGGGCCTAAATCATTGGGAAGGGAATGGGTTGAAAAGATGATCCTGCCCCTGATCAATGAAAGCAACCTGAGTGTTGAAGACCTGCTGGCTACCTATACCACTCATGCTGCAGGACAAATCAGCCGGAACCTTCCAACCATGCCGGGTTCTAAGGCAATCATCACGGGAGGCGGTGCATACAACACTTTCCTCATCAAAAAAATAGCTGAGCAGTCCTCCTGCCGGGTCATCATTCCTGAATCCGGGATTATTAACTTCAAAGAGTCACTTATTTTTGCATTCCTTGGGGTGCTCAGAATGGAAGGAAGGGTAAATTGCCTGGCTGATGCAACCGGTGCACGTTGTAACAGTTCATCAGGCTCTGTACACCTGCCGAAAGCCGGTGAATGTATATGATTAAGAATTAAGTAGCGATTCATGAATACCAAATAACCGGCTAAACAGGTTTCATACATTGCAATAAAAAAGGTCGTGCCTGTTTATTATACCGACACGACCTTATTTATGATAAGCCGGGTTATGATACCCTATCCCTCTCCATCATGATGTTTTATTTTATTTCATTTTCATGTTCTTATTCATGCCAGGATTGGCTTCCATGTTCATGCCCATTTTGCAATTCTGCATATCCATGCCCATCTTACATTTTGGCATACCCATGCCCATTTTACAGTTTTGCATATTCATACCCCCGCAATCATGGTTTGGTCCCATTCCTTGTGAGTGATGACTATTGAACCATAATTTCTGTTCATCTGTTAGTTTTGATTTTACTGCCTGCATATGAGCTTCTTTTTCCTTCATCAAGTCACCCTTGATCGCGATAAATTCATCGATAGTTTGATTTATCGCTTTTGTATCCGGTCTGTCGGCCAGTCGCAGCGTATTCAGTGCAGCCTTCTTCTCTTCAAGTTTAGCCTGGAAGAGCATCATTTTTTTCTGATGTTCCAGTCGGAGATCCTTTAAAGCTGCACGCTGGGAATCCGTAAGGTCAGGAATCATACACCCCGATTCAAAGGTTGCATTTATTTGGTCATCTTTCTGCACCTGGGCCTGAAGAGTATTAACTCCTGCAAAGGACGCGATGAGCAAAAAAGATGCGATCAGTAAGAAATTTTGTTTTTTCATAGTATTAACGTTTAAAGGATTATTGATCATTCTGCATTAATGATGATTTAAAAAGATTGATGACACCAAATATTTATGGTTCACGGATTATGATTGATTAGGAATATCATTAGTTTCTCTATGCTGTTGATGATTACACTTATGGATGGTTACTCTGAGATGTCTATTATTACGGGCAGTGTCGGTCTTCCATCATACGTGCTTTCCCTCTCTGAGATCGGTTATCATGTTCGTTATTACCATTAAACATTTCAAGATAGAAACTGTTCAGCTTTTTCATTTGTTCAGGGGTTGAAATAGCTCTCACCTCCATCATATGCCGATAGGTACATTGTTTGATAAGTGTATGTATATCACCTATTTGAATGCATAGATGTTGGCACAAAGCAGTATCGGGGTTAGCAGAAGTTGCCTCCATGATCATGCGACTGTTCAACTGATGGAGTTGTTTACGCAACGGGTCAACATTATCGCGAAAATGCATACGTGACTGGTGGAAAAGCTTATTTTGCTTTTCGTTGAAACCGATTTCACGCACCATAAAGTGGTCTCTTTTTCCCATCATTCCCATGTGAGAGGTCTGTTCCTTTGTTTCATGCTTATTTAGCATTAAGCCCACGGTAAAAACAAAGGCAAGATTGAGAACCGTTAGCAAAAGTATCACAATCAGAAATAGTCGTTTACTTTCAAGTATCTTCATTTTTCTTCGGGATTTTCAAAATTAACATAATTGAGCATATTGGCATTTAAACCACTGAGATCAGACGACTGCATGGATATTTCCTGTTTATAGGACTCCATTTCAACAGGTGTTAAAGTATTTGTGATGAACAACTGACCTGCCCAGATACCGATCAACACTGCGGCAACGCCGGCCACCAGAGAGTAAGCAAGCTTAATAACCGGCCGCATAATAAAGAATGGCGTTTCCGAAGTTTTCCTTTGGAATGGTACAGTATGATGACGTCGCATGTCAATAGCCTTATAAAGTTGCGGATCAGCTTTTATTCTCCTCTCATTCATAATACCTTGTACTGCTTTTGAGTAATTATGGTAAAAATCGGTACATGAAGCACATCCTTCAAGATGTGATGCAAGGGCTGCTTCCTCTTCCATCGGAAGATCCCGCCATACTATGGAGCTTATTTTCACCTTACTTTCCTTACAGTTCATGCTGCGTTCCTTTTTATTGTTTGACACGATATTTAGCTTTTCCTTGCTCTTAATTATTCCTACCTTCTGTTTACGGTACCTTTTCTCCTGATGTTTTATGATTCTGTCTCTTAGTCTTTTCTGGTCCTCTGTTCCTAGTATCTCTCCGCTCTTGCGGTTCTGCTTTTCACTATTTCCTTTGTTACGCTTTCCTTTCATCTTTACTCTCTTCCAATTCTGTTCCTTGGCAACTCCTGTAGGTCTGTTAATCTTGTTCCTGTTCCTGTTTCTCTTCTTCGCTTTCGGGTTTACTTTATTCCTTCTCTTCTCTTTTTTATTTCTGATTATCCGAATTTCGTGCGGTTTTGCTTAAAAGGATTTCGAGAAATGGACTTTAACGAAAATAGTATATCAGCAATTTTTGAAGTTTCAGTTTAGCCCTGTGAATAAGTGATTCAACTGCAGAGTTACTAAGGTTCATGACTTCAGCAATTTCATTATAGGATAGTTCATCAATTTTATTGAGTGTAAACGCTACCCGCTGATTTTGTGGCAATGCGTCCATGGCCTTTTGAAGGACTTGCTTTTGCTCGTTGAGTTCCATTCCCTGCTCCAGGATAAAAGGTTCGGGTTTTCCATTTTCACTAAGAGAAAGAAAGTCGTCAACCTGATTCCACCACTTATTCCATTTATTACCCCTGATGAAGTTAAGGGACCTATTCACTGCAATCCGGTATATCCAGGTCCCGATTTTAGAGTCTCCGCGAAAGGTTTTTGCATGCTTAAATACCTCCAAAAAGACTTCCTGGGTGACATCTTCGGCATCATGAACATTATGCAATAAGCCGTTGCAGATATTAAACACTTTAACCTGGAATTCATCCACTAACTGCTTTTCAGCAAGCCGATCACCTGATTGTATCCTGCTTAGCAATTCAGTAGACTCTATACTATTCATTGGCTCTTTTAGTTGAAAACAGTATTATTATGACCATTAAATTAATGAAAACTTTCGCTCCCCTGACAATATTTTGCAGGTTTTTACTATTTTTGTACATTGAAGATGAAAGCTATCTCCACATTCATTAAAATACTGCAAAAGTTATCCTTAATCCTTCTTTTTGCAGCAACGTTGAATTTATCTTTACAGGTAAGTTTACCTACTCATGCCTATACGCATATGAGTACAGAATCGTCCTTTGATCAGCAGGAAATATGTCTTTTACCTTTCCGTGAAAAGGAATCAGCCCCTACAACACAATCACTTTGCAACCTGCAGACCATCGTTTTTACGGCCTTATTGAATCCCTGGCTTCCCCTGACAAAACCACTCATCAGGCAGGAGCTCTTTTTCAAACAGAACATTCATAGTTTTAAGGAATTTCCCTTCATAGTGTTGGTACACAAGCTTAGGATTTAGAATCTTGCTACCCTTGAATTTTTAAATTAACTTAAAGTACACACTTATTAAATCTTAAAACAATGTCTGAAAATCAATCAGAAGGATCAGGTAGTACCGGATTTAAACCCTTTTTAGTTGTATTCGGTATTTTAGTCGTAATAATATTATTAGCTAAATTTTTGTACGACAAACTGATGTAAACAGAAATAATTATCATACAAAAGCAGGACAGCCATACTCAGTCCTGCTTTTTTTTTCAACCTACCTCATCAGTCTTAATCCTTTTATCACCACCCAACCTTTTACTTTCATTTTCCCAATTTATCTCTATCCTCCCCTTTACAACCATCCACCTCCTTACTATCTTGCTCCTATAACTATCACCCATCCTTTTGCCATCTTCCGCCCTAATATCATTGTTCTCCCCTTTACGACCATACACTTCCTTTCAGTCTTGCTCCTTTAACCACCACCCAACCTTGTACTAACGTCCACTCAATGTGTACAAACTATTTTAACCTATTAATAGCAGTGCCCCGCGGGACTTTTATAACCATTTCACTACCGAAATATTTCATTTAAAATAGTACCCAATAAAACCCACGCCAAACAAGGCTTTCAGAAGAAGTAACCAAATTACTTTCCTGCTCAAAAAAGATTTTTCAGATTATTCCATTTAAGCATCTATTCAATTGATATCCTGCGCATTAACGAATATTTTTCTGATACGCTCCTGCATATGTCCAAAAAGCCTCATATCAAGGTGATACTCTGCACGATACAGAGGTTTTAACTTTTGATATCGCCTGCTGAGTGTCCTGTATGAAATGGTCACGGGGTATGGCCTTAATTATTCAAATCTAAGCCATTTGGAATATCATTTATCGCAGACAAATCTTCAAAATAAAATCTTGACAAATCAATTCTGCGTTATCTAATTCTATCAGGGTACCCATTGAATTCTTCTTCCTTCAGGGTATCCCTTTAATTTCTCTTCATTCAGGGTATCCCTTTGAATTCTCTTCCTTCAGGATATCCATTGAATTCTTCTTCCTTCAGGGTATCCATTTACTTCGTCGGAATCTGTTACGTAACAAGAAATCTGGGAGTATTGCGGTTAAAAACAACCATCCTATAATAATTACCGTAAAGTCGAGTTAGTATTAACACTATATTGTTGAAAGTTTATTCCTGTTGTAAAGCAAAAAAGACAGAAATAACACTACTTTTACATCCAAATAATCCAAACACAATGATGTCAGGTATTCTCTTACAAATCACCCAACAAACTACAGCAATAGCAGATACGCTTACAAAGGTTGCTACAACTACACAACCAACTGAAATAAAATTGTCAATCTGGGAACTCGCCCTTAAAGGAGGGTGGATTATGATTCCGATAGCGCTTATGTCAGTGATTGCTATCTACATTTTTGTTGAACGGTACATTGTAATCAACAAGGCCAGCCATGAAGAGCATAATTTCATGAACAACATTCGTGATTTCATCCATAGCGGCCGGATTGATTCAGCTCTCTCATTATGTAAGAATAATCAAACACCTATAGCACGTATGATTGAAAAAGGAATTATCAGGATTGGTAAGCCTTTAAATGATATCAGTACAGCCATTGAAACAGTAGGCAAACTTGAAGTTGCCAAACTTGAAAAGACCATGCCTACCCTTGCAACTATTGCAGGTGCAGCACCTATGCTGGGCTTTCTGGGAACAGTAACCGGTATGGTACAGGCCTTTTATGATATGGCAATGGCCGGTAATAATATTGATATTGCCCTGTTATCAAATGGGATATACGAGGCTATGATCACTACTGTTGCAGGCTTAATTGTCGGGATTATTGCCTATATCTGCTATAATACTCTGGTAGCCAAAGTGGAGAATGTAGTGTTTGTGCTTGAAGCACGAAGCACTGAATTCATGGACCTGTTGCATGAACCCGCATCCTGAACAGGAACTGATTGCCTTTTCATTTAACCTGATAATTTAAGACGATGGCTATACATTCAAAGAATAAAATAAGTACTGCGTTCAGCATGTCATCCATGTCGGACCTGGTATTCCTGTTGTTGATTTTTTTCATGCTTACCTCTACTCTGGTTGCGCCGAACGCTATCAAGTTACTTTTACCCTCCAGTACCAGTAAAACCATGGCAAAACAAACTGTTACGGTTTACATTGATCCTGATTACAAATATTATGTTGAGGAAAACCCTGTTTCGGCAGAGTTTTTGATAGAGACATTAGGAGCAAAGCTTCAGGGTCAGAGTGAAGCAACGGTTGTATTGAGAGCTGACCAGTCTGTTCCCGTTCAATATGTGGTTACCCTGATTGATGCAATCAACAGTATAAATGAAATGACAAAGTCCAGGCATAAAGTAATTTTAGCTACCAGACCAGTTAAATAAAGAACCATAAAGACAGATATGCCGGTTAAAAAAGTATTGAAGCTAGCCGATACCGATATAATGAGTTTTAAAGCTAGTCGATAAGTGAAAAAATATTAAGAGGATATGCGATTTGAGAAGGACAAAATAAAAGGATTATTAGGCACGATAGTTTTTCATGCCCTGCTGTTGGTTGTCCTTTTACTGGTAGCTCTTCACACCCCGTTACCCTTACCTGCAGAAGGTGGTGTAGAAGTAAACCTGGGCTCTTCAGATGACGGTATGGGGAATATTCAACCTGATGAGTTGTCTATGGCTCTGTCTGCATCTCCGCCTCCTTCAGCAACCTCCACTTCTGATGAGATGTTGACTCAGGAAACAGACGAAGCGCCTGCTCTTGAACCTAAAAAAGCGACCAAACCTAAGCAGGTTAAAAAGACGGAAACAAAACAAGTGGCAAAGGCTGAACCTATTCAGGCTCCTCAACCTAAAGTAGACACCAGAGCATTGTTCCCTGGCAAAGGTACTACCACAGGCAAAGGTGGTAATGAAGGAATAACAGGCAAGCCAGGCGACCAGGGAAAAGTTTTTGGTGATCCCAATGCCAAAGGATATGATGGTACCGGAGGCTCAGGTGGCGGAAAGGGAACCGGGACAGGCAGTGGTATTTCATTTGACCTGAGTGGCAGAAAATCACGTGATATTCCTCGCCCATCTAAACAATTTAAGGATGGCGGAACCGTGGTAGTAACAATATTCGTTAACAGGGCCGGCCAGGTAACCCGTGTAATTACAGGCACTAAAGGAACCACTACATCAAGCTTGCAACTTCGCCAACTTGCTGAACAAGCAGCTAAAAAGGCTACATTCAGCCCTAAAGAAGATGCCCCTGAAGAACAAAAAGGTACTATCACTTACATTTTTGAGTTAAACTGAAAATCGTATGAATTACCAACAAGCACTGGACTATATGTTCAGTCAACTCCCAATGTTTCACCGTGTAGGAGCTCCTGCTTATAAAGCTGATTTAAAGAACACCATTGCCTTATGCGAATTAACCGGATATCCTTTCCACCATTATAAAACAATCCATATTGCAGGTACTAATGGTAAAGGATCCGTTTCACATATGCTTTCATCTATTCTGCAAGAGTCAGGAGCTAAAACGGGCCTTTTCACCTCGCCCCATCTTATTGATTTCAGAGAACGAATAAAGGTGAATGGTGAAATGATCAGTCATTCGTACGTAATTGAATTCATTGAAAAGTACCGTGATCAGTTTGCTGTTATCAAGCCCTCCTTCTTTGAAATGACATTTGCCCTTGCCATGTGCTGGTTCAAGGAACAGAAAGTTGATTATGCTGTAGTTGAAACCGGACTGGGAGGTCGGTTGGATTCAACAAATGTTATCATTCCTGAACTGTCAGTCATCACTAATATTGGCTTTGACCATATGCAATTCCTTGGAAATACCCTGAAGGAAATCGCGTATGAAAAAGCAGGAATCATTAAGCCGGGCATCCCGGTAGTCATTGGTGAAAGTAATCCGGAGACGGATGAGGTATTTCTCAATAAAGCCTATGAATGCAACAGCTTGATAACTTTTGCCGACCAAATTATCAGGTTAACAAAGTTAAGCGACCATCAATCAGGATTTCTTACACTATCAGCTTCAGTAACTGAACCAACCCTGGCAACCGAAAGGGAAATAACAATTATTAAATCACCCCTTGTAGAAAATCAGAATGACGCCACAGTGAAGAGTATCCTTGCAGAAAATCAAGATGGTTCCACATTTAGACCTCTTCATACAGAGAATCAGGATGGCTCCACACTTAAGTCTTTCCCTTCAGCTCATATGGAACCTCTGATAATTGAATCACCTTTAACCGGTGATTACCAGGAAAAGAATATCGCCACAGTGCTTGCTTGTACCCATATCATGCTGAAACAGTCCATTATAGGTGATAGCAATGTAATCGTAAAAGGCATTAAGAATACTCTGTTGAACACTGGATTTCAGGGCCGCTGGCAAATATTGCAAAAGGAACCACTCACCATTTGTGATATCGGACACAATCCACACGGGTTGGCTTATGTAGTCAAACAGTTGAAAAACCAAAAGTACAATCAACTTCATTTCGTATTAGGGGTAGTAAATGACAAGGATATTGACACCATGTTAACCATGCTGCCCGTTGATGCCATCTATTATTATTGTAAAGCTAATATTCCCCGCGGTCTGGATGCTGATATCTTAAAAGAGAAGGCCACCATGGTCGGCTTGCAAGGCAATAGTTATTCTTCTGTAGCCGAAGCTTACAAATCAGCGTTTAAGAATGCCGGTGAAGAGGATTTAATCTTTATTGGAGGCAGTGCTTTTGTAGTTGCTGAAGTGCTTCCATCTTTCCAAACAGCATGAACTCATGATTTACCCATGTTCAGCCACCCGTAACAAGATGAAAAACACTAACATCATCACCCTCCGTAATGGTCTTTGAATCATAATCCTTATGCTGTACCAGAATGCCGTTGACTTTAATGACCAGCAACTTCCAGGTAAAATTCTTTATTGCCAATAACTCATTAACCGTAACTTGTTCCCGGTCAATAGTCTCATTGCGGTTGTTCAAAATGATTTTCATGCTTATTGTTCAAAATTTACCATTAATAGTTCTAGCACTTCATTGGCTTCCATATTGGATACTATACCTACTCTTGGTGCAATGAGCGGTGTGGTTTCAGAAATCTCAGAAATCTCATCACCACAAACAATTAAATTTTCAGACCTGTGTACCCTGAGCAAATCTGTTTTTCCCCATCCTGCCAGTCCAATGCCTGACACCAGTGGGATATCCGGCAATTGAAGCATAACCGTTTCAATAATCATAAGCTTCATTTCAGCGTTGTCAAAAGCTTCAACAATAACATCACATCCGGAATAAAGCTCAAAAATGTCAGATGAGAACAGTTGCTTATTGATATCTTTAACCATAATAGAAGGATCAATCCTTTGAATATTATCCTTTAAAGCATTGACCTTTAGCATACCCACCTGTTCAAGAAAGTAATACTGACGCTCCAGGTTTTCTTTTGTAACAATATCAAAATCTGCAATAATGAGTTTACCAACACCGGCCCTTGCTAAACTAACTGCGCATGTTGATCCAAGACCGCCACATCCGGCAATACCAACGGTACAATTATTTAAGTATGCTCTAACTCGCTCGGAATATGTCAATTCTATCTGGTGTTGAAAATTGATACTGTAATAAATAGACAACAAATATACAAAATATTAGCCATTATAGATTTACAGCACATTCAGGTCAGGTATTGACGGACTTAAACAAAGTAATGAATTCAATTTTCCAAATAACAGATGTTTGAATAATTATTTTTGCTTAACTAACTGATATGAAAGATGCTGCATAACGCTATTTTTCAGTGGCAATAGATAACCGTGTAGTATATTTTGTACATTTGTGATCCTGAATTTTTATAGAAAAAAGAAGTTCATTCATAATATTTAAAAATATAATAATTTTCAAGGGAAAGGGATCTGACACAATGAAGACATCACTGACACTTTTAAAAGAGTACACGTACGTTTGGGCACCCATTGACAGAGGATACAATAACCGTACTCTTTATGTTAATGTAGGAAACCATACAATCATGGAGAAGCCGGTTTCTCAGCAAATGAAAGATAAATTCATAGGAGGTAAGGGGTTTGGGCTGCGCTTATTATGGGATGCTACAAAACCAGATACCCGCTGGGATGATCCTGACAATGAAATAGTCATTTCAGGTGGCCCGGTCTGTGGTATTACTCAATATTCAGGAGCCGGAAAATCATTGCTGGTTACTATTTCTCCTCAAACAGATTCTGTTATGGATTCAAATGTTGGCGGTTTCTTTGGTCCTTTCCTCAAGTTTTCCGGCTTCGACGCATTGGAACTCCAAGGGAAATCTGAAAAAGATATCATCATTTACATTGATGGCAGAAATCACAAGATAAAAATATATGAAGACCCCGGTTTTGCGCCCGATACCCATATATTGGCCGAAGAGCTTGCCGAACAGTTTGCAGATGACGAAAAGGATAAACGTAATATTGGTATTGTTTCAACAGGAGCTGCAGCAGAGCATTCCCTGCTGGGTATGGTCAACTTTACTTTTTACGATGTCAAAAGGAAAAAGATCAGACTTAAGCAAGCTGGCCGTGGAGGAATTGGTACCGTTATGCGCAATAAGAAGATTAAAGCCATCGTTGCTCATGTTGAAGGCGTTACCGGTAACCTGAATAATGTGGCTGACCTTAAAGCCATAATGGAACGTGGCAGCACCTATCACAAAGAAATAAGAGATCTGGATGATTTACAGTGCCAGATGCGTAAAAAGGGTACCGCCAATATCGTGAATGTCATGAATGACTACGATTTACTTCCTACCCATAACTATAAGTTCGGCAGTCATATGGATGCTATCAAAATCCACAGCGACATACTCCGCGATAAGTACTTCACTTTGGGAATCCCTGATGGTTGCTGGATTGGTTGCAGCATGTCGTGTTCCAAGGGCGTGGATGACTTTGAACTTAAAACAGGACCTTATAAAGGACAAAAAGTCATTGTTGATGGTCCGGAATATGAAACAGCAGCAGGGCTGGGATCAAATATCGGCATTTTTGATTATGACGGAATTATTGAGGCAAACTTCTATTGCGACACATACGGCATTTGTACGATAACATGGGCAACTTCTGTTGCTTTCATTATGGAATGTTATGAGAATGGCATTCTTAACAAAGAAAGAACCGGAGGTCTGGATCTACATTTCGGCAACAAAGAGGCATCGCTTGAATTATTACATCAGCTTGCCAGAGGTGAAGGCTTTGGTAAAATTGCCGGGTTAGGTGTACATCGTATGAAAGCTTATTTCGTTGAGCATTATGGCGCAGACGAAAAATTCCTGAACGATATAGGAATGGAAAACAAGGGCTTGGAATATTCACAATACGTTTCAAAAGAGTCCCTTGCCCAGCAAGGCGGTTATGCAATGACCAACAAAGGCCCTCAGCATGACGAAGCCTGGGTTATTTTCATGGACATGGTAAATAATCAGCTCCCTACTTTTGAAGCCAAAGCGGAAGCCTTGCATTACTTCCCCATGTTCCGTACATGGTTCGGATTGATGGGATTGTGCAAACTACCCTGGAACGATGTGGTACCGGCAAATAACAAGGAAACAAGTGAGCCAAGTAAAGTCCCGGAACATGTTGACAATTATGTAGCGGTCTATAATGGTGTTACCGGAAACCATATTGATAAGGAAGAGTTGATCAGGCAATCTGAAAGGGTATATAACTTCCAGCGAGTGTTTAATATCAGGCGGGGTTATGGCTTGCGTAAAAATGATGCTCAGCCTTATCGCGCTGCCGGACCTGTTACTGAAGAAGAATATCTGTCAAGGCAAGAGAGGTACGACAAGCAATTAATAGATATACAAGGAATGGATCCATCAAAAATGACTCTTCAGGAAAAAATGCAGGCTACCCGCAAATACCGTGAAAGTCAGTATGAACTACTCCTGGATGCAGTTTATAAGAGAAGAGGCTGGACTCCAAATGGTGTTCCTACCATACAACACTTAAAAGAGCTGGGAATGGATCTACCTGAATTAATTGAAGTAGTTGCACCTCTGCAATAAATTTTCAGGATAAAGAGGTAAATAGGGATGCTTCTGAGTGAGCTGCAACTCGCATTGTGGCTTCTTAAGCTCCCTTTACTAACCCCTGGCAATGCTTTGGAAATAAGCTTTAATCCCTATTACAACTGTAGTAACACCTTCAGTCAACCCTCGGTAATGCTGATGTAACAAACTGAATATCTATTAATTAACAGCAGTTCATAATAATCAGAGAGCCCCGATGGGGCTCTCCTTTATTTTAATCACTTCCTATTGATTTTCATCAGGAAAAATTGCATTATTATGAAGCATCCGTTTCACCTAAACAAGTAATCTACTTTTTGATTAAAGACGTCAAAACAACTATTGGCAAGTATCCGTCTTCATAAACGGGTATTTAAAATCAGTAGCCGGTCGAAGGGTCTCTTTAATAGTCCTGGGGCTTGTCCACCGAATCAGGTTCATATAGCTACCGGCCTTGTCATTGGTCCCTGACTGTCGGGAACCTCCAAATGGTTGTTGTCCGACTACTGCTCCTGTTGGTTTATCATTATAGTATAGATTTCCAGCTGCATATTTAAGTGCCTGGCTTGTATCATTCAGCACATGACGATCATGAGCAAATATAGAACCGGTAAGTGCATAAGGCGAAGTTTCATCAACCAGCCTTACGGTTTCATCATAATCCTTATCCTTGTAAACATAAATAGTAAGTACAGGGCCGAATATTTCTTCCTCCATGGTTACATAATGAGGATTGGTAGTAAGGATTATGGTAGGTTCAATAAAATAGCCTTTAGATTTGTCTCCATTGCCACCAAAAATAACTTTAGCTTCTGTAGAATTTTTAGCATCATTGATATACTTCATAATCCTGTTGAAGGCGCTTTCTTCAATGACTGCATTAATAAAGTTGCCAAAGTCACGGACATCACCCATAGTGATTTGCATTAACATATCCCCCACTCTTTCACGTACTTCAGGCCACAGACTCTGAGGAATATAAGCTCTTGAAGCTGCAGAACATTTTTGTCCCTGGTATTCAAAAGAGCCTCTCACAAGTGCTGTCGACACTTCATCAACATCGGCCGACGGGTGAACCAATATAAAGTCTTTACCTCCGGTTTCACCCACAATCTTTGGATAGGACTTGTAATTCTGCAGATTCTTACCAGTCTGGTGCCATAATTGGTTAAAAGTATGGTTTGAACCCGTAAAATGCAATCCTGCAAAGTCTTTATGAGCAAAAGCAGTGTTTCCAATAACAGAACCCGGGCCCGGAATAAAGTTAATTACCCCGTCAGGTAAACCTGCTTCTTTATATATTTCCATCAGTACATAGTTAGAGAGCACAGAGGTAGAAGCCGGTTTCCAAAGACCGGTATTGCCCATTAACACTGGCGACATGTTGAGATTTGACGCAATAGAAGTGAAATTAAAAGGTGTAATTGACAGAATAAAGCCTTCAAGAGGCCTGTATTCAGTCCGGTTTATGATACCAGGTTCCGAATGAGGTTGATCATTATAAATCTCAGAAATATAATGAGCATTAAAGCGAAGGAAATCAATTGTTTCACATGCACTATCTATCTCTGCCTGGTAAGCATTTTTACTTTGGCCAAGCATAGTAGCTGCATTGAGACGTGCCCGGTATTTGGTTGAAATAAGTTCTGCAATCTTCAGTAAGACTGACAAACGTTCTACCCACGAAACTGATTCCCATTGTTTATGAGCTGCAATGGCTGCCTGAATGGCCATATTAACTTCTTTTTCAGATGCCTTATGGAAATGACCCAAAATATGACCATGGTCATGAGGCATAACAACAGGTTCTGTATTTCCTGTCCGGATTTCTTTTCCTCCAATAATCAACGGAATATCCATTTGTGTAGAGGCAAGATATTCAAGTTCAACCTGTAGGTCTTTCTTCTCCTTTGATCCTGGCGAATAGCTGTTTACGGTCTCATTTTTAGGATAATCGAATACGAAAAGGGCATTGTTCATTGCTGAAAATATTTATTAGTGATTGTTAATAATTTTGATTAAACAGAGGCTTGAACCGTTTGTTCACACTATGGAGAGACCTCTACCGTTATGCACACATATTCATGTCGACAAATGTACAATAGTTTATTGGACCTGCAACCATTAGTTTATGCTGTTATTCCCGTAACGAGCAAAAGGGAATGAGGCTATTCTGTCATTTCAATAGGATCAAAGAAAACATAAGGTAACCGTGCCTTATCAGTACCAGTCCAAGTAAACATGCAAAGACATAAACCCGTACCTAAGAGCCTAAACATTACAGTTAAGTATTAATTAAGCATAAGCAGTGGAGGCAAAATAAAAATAAATTAACTTTGTGTTATGAACAGCTAAATATATCGGCAGATGGAAGCATACGATCAATTACAGCTAAATTATAAGATTTGGTTCAGTGATAAAAACGGTAAGGGACTTTTGGGCGATGGCAAATGGAAAATTCTGAAAGCTATTGATGAAACCGGATCACTCACCGCTGCATGTGAAAAGTTGGGATTAACTTACCGGCGCACGTGGAATGATTTGAAAAGCATTGAAGAAAAACTTGGTTTTACGCTTCTTGAAACAAGTCGTGGAGGTGCTGAAGGAGGTAGTACCAAAATAACAGCAGAAGGTAGAAACCTTATTCAGGCTTTTGACCACTTTCATGAAAAAGTGGACACCTTAATGCAGGAACATTTTGATCAAATGCTTAAAGAATTAAAGAAAAAATGAAAGTATCAAGACTAGTATTACTGTTGGTCTCCTTAATTACCATTGCAGGTTGTGGACCACAAAAGCAGGAAAGCAAAAAAGGATTGCAGGGTGAACTGATCATTTTCCATGCCGGCAGCTTAAGTATTCCTATTAAAGCCTTAGCTGATTCGTTCAATGTACTAAATCCTGATTTAAAAATTAAGCCGGAAGCAGCCGGAAGCCTCTCCTGTATAAGACTAATAACTGATGTTAAACGTCCATGTGATATTCTTGCATCGGCTGATTATTTGTTAATCGACAAATTAATGATCCCTGAATATGCTTCATGGAATTTAAAGTTTGCCGTTAATGAAATGGCCATTGTTTATAGTCCGCAATCAAAAGATAAAGATAAAATTACCACTAAAAACTGGCCATCCATACTTCAGCAAGATAATATCAGAATAGGCCGGTCAGATCCCAATTCTGATCCTTGCGGATATCGAACGGTAATAGCATTAAAATTGGCCGAAAAGATCACCGGTAAAACTAACCTTGCACATGACTTGTTAGCCAAGGATAATGAATTTATCCGACCAAAGGAAGTTGATTTACTGGCATTATTGGAAACCAATACTGTTGATTATATCTTCTTATATAAGTCAGTCGCTGAGCAACATCATTTGCCATATCTTACCTTATCAGACAGTATGAATTTGGGAAATCCTAAACTTGCAAACTGGTATGAGACGGTTTCAATACAAATACCCGGCAACTCACCAAAAGAAATGATAACGCAAACTGGTGAAGCGATGGTATATGGAATTACAATTCCTAAAAATGCTCCAAACAAGGAAGCCGCAGAAGCATTTATTAAGTTTATTAAAAACGAGGGGCAAAATATCATAAAGGCTTGTTATCAAACGCCCATAACACCGCCCCAATTTACAGAAAAGAGTATTGTCCCACAATGGCTATAGTTATCCCGGATAGTATCAATATTGGCATTAACACCGGTGAGCAACTCCTAACGATCAATTATTTCTGAAGATAATATTTGTAAAGTTCTACTATTCCATCTCTAAGCTTCATTTTGGGAGTCCATCCTAAGCTGGTAAGTTTAGATATATCTAATAGTTTACGAGGAGTACCGTCCGGTTTGGAAGAATCAAAAAGAATATTGCCTTTAAATCCCACTATTCCTTTTATCATGAAAGCAAGATCATGAATACTAATTTCCTTTCCTGTGCCAATATTAATATGTGTATTCCTTACTTCCTCGTTAGTCTCACTTTTATTATGCGTATTTCTTACTTCCTTGTCAGTCTCAATATTATTGGCATTTCTACTTTCCTTTACAGCATCGGTATTGTTATGGGCATTCCTACTTTCTGTGACAGGTCCGGTATAGGTATTTGAGGCCTTGTTTTCCGTGTACTTCCTTTGTGTAATCAGATCTTTATAATCCAGGTTCGTCATGATATACACACAGGCATCAGCCATGTCATCACTCCATAGAAATTCGCGTAGCGGATTTCCTGTTCCCCATATATTTAAGCTGACTTTATTCTCAGTAAGCGACTCATCTTTCACTATCCCATACTTATTAAGATAGTTTATCATACTTTGATGGTCATCCGTAATGGATTCAGAATCAGACTTAAGCGTGTTTTTATGTTTTGAATCATTCTCCAATCTCAGGGTATTCTCAGGTCTTGAAGCGTTATCAGCTCTTAAGTTATTATCAGGTGTTGAAGCGTTTTCAGTGCTTAAGGTGTTCTCAGTCCTGGAATCGTATCCAGATCCTAAGGCATTCTCAGGTCTTAAGGTGCTCTCCTGACTTAAGGTATTTGCAGACCTTGAGGAATTTTCAGACCTTGAGGAATTTATTGACGAGAATAATTCTAAATCTTTTCTGATTGCATCAAAGTTACCATCTTCTAATAATTTACTTAAATGCATTTTCCTTATTAACGCGGGCAATACGTGTGAATTTTCCAGGTGGAAATTGTCATTGGGGCCAAAAAGATTAGTAGGCATCACTGAAATAAAGTTGGTACCATACTGAAAATTATAAGCTTCACACATTTTCATTCCTGCAATCTTAGCTAATGCATATGGCTCATTGGTGTACTCTAAAGAACTGGTTAACAAATACTCTTCCTGCATAGGTTGAGGTGCATTCTTAGGGTAAACACAGCTACTGCCCAGAAATAGCAACTTTTTTACACCATTTAAGTATGCCTGGTGTATCACGTTGTTCTGTATCTGTAAATTCTCGTAAATAAACTGTGCTCTGTAAATACTATTAGCCATGATTCCACCAACTTTAGCAGCAGCCAGAAACACGAATTCAGGCTTTTCTTCCTTGAAAAATGCAGCAACAGCATTAAAATCTTTTAAATCAAGCTCAGCATGTGTACGAGTTATCAGGTTAGTAAATCCTTTTTCTTTAAGATTTTTCAAGATAGCACTACCTACCAAGCCTCTATGTCCGGCGACGTATATTTTACTTTCAGGTTTCATTACAGTTTATCCAGCTCTTAGTTATTCAAAGTAGTTTAAGGTAGCGTGGCCACCATCCTGAAGGTATTTGTCTCTCTTCATCATTTTTAAATCACCTTCCATCATGTCATTTATTAAACCATTCAGGTCATAATCAGGTTTCCATCTCAGGACTTTTTTAGCTTTTGAAGGATCACCTATTAACAATTCAACTTCAGTAGGCCTAAAATAAGCAGGGTCAACGCAAAGCACTTCCTTGCCTTGTTCCAGTTGATATTCCGGATTGTTACAGCTGACCACATAAGCTTTTTCATTCATACCTTTACCTTCAAACTTAAGTTCTATACCAATATATTTAAAGGCCAGGCGAACAAACTCCCTGACTTCAGTTGTAACACCGGTTGCAATAACAAAATCATCCGGTTTATCTTGTTGCAGTATCAGGTACATTGCTTTAACATAGTCTTTAGCATGCCCCCAGTCTCGTTTAGCCGAGAGGTTACCGAGGTATAGCTTATCCTGCATACCCAAGCCTATTCGGGAGACCGCCATGGTTATTTTACGAGTTACAAAAGTTTCACCCCGAATAGGAGATTCATGGTTAAACATGATTCCATTGGAAGCGAAAATTCCATAAGCTTCACGATAGTTTACGGTAATCCAATATGCATACAGTTTAGCAACTGCATAGGGACTTCTTGGATAAAAAGCCGTTTTTTCGTTCTGTGGGACTTCTTGTACCAAGCCATACAATTCACTGGTAGAAGCCTGGTATAGACGAGTCTTTTTCACTAGTCCCAATAACCTGATTGCTTCAAGTAAACGCAAGATTCCTATCCCGTCAGCATTTGCAGTGTATTCAGGTGAATCAAAGCTAACCTTTACATGCGACATGGCAGCCAGATTGTAAATTTCATCAGGTTGCACTTCCTGTACTATCCTGATAAGGTTCGAGGAATCAGTCATATCTCCATAGTGTAGAACAAAATTACGATCTGCCACATGTGGGTCCTGATAAAGATGATCTATTCTATCAGTGTTAAAAAGTGAACTTCTGCGTTTAAGTCCATGTACTTCATAACCTTTTTTCAACAGGAACTCTGCCAGATATGCGCCATCCTGACCAGTAATTCCTGTAATAAGTGCTACTTTAGTTGACATAATTAAATTTTGAAAACAGTAATATTATAAGGGTAAATACACCACAAACATACGCAATTATGGTTTCTTAAAAGCATATAGAGTAAACAAATGAAACGTCATTTCCCATTATTTGTTCTACCCATACTTACCATGACCTGTAAAATACTAACTTTGCTTTGCATAGTTATCTATAGTCTCAAAAAATGAAACATAGAACATTTTACCTTATTTCTCATTTTCTGGGCGCATTAATTCTGCTTTTTATTGCTGCTCCAATCATTGGGATGATTACTAAAACAGGATATCAAGATGTTTTTGAAACAGCACAGGATAAAGAAGTTCTGAACAGTATATGGCTATCGGTCAGTGCCAGTTTGATCGCCACTATTGTTTTCTCTATGTTGTCGATGCCTTTTGCATGGTTACTAGCCAGACGGAAGTTCTTTTTCAAACGTTTCATATTAGGTTTGATCGATCTACCCATCATTATTCCGCATACTGCTGCCGGAATCGCATTATTGGGAATAGTTTCACGTAATAGCGCATTGGGTAAAATGGCTGCAAGTATAGGGCTGGATTTTGTTGGTCACCCGGCAGGCATTGTAATTGCTATGGCCTTTGTAAGTCTTCCTTTCTTTTTAAATTCAGCCCGTGAAGGTTTTAGCCAGGTACCTGACCGCTTGGAAAAAGCAGCTTTAAACTTGGGGGTTAATCCTTTTCGCGTTTTCCTTACTGTTTCTATTCCTCTTGCTTCCCGCCATATTGTTACAGGAGCCGTAATGATGTTTGCCAGGGGTATCAGTGAGTTCGGTGCTGTAGTAATCATTGCATACTACCCCATGACCGCTTCCGTACTCATATTTGAACGATTCAGTTCATTTGGGTTACAGTATGCCAGGCCCGCAGCAGTAATCCTGATCATCGTAACCATAAGTTTATTCTTGTTAATGCGTCTGTTCTCTAAAGATCCTGAAAATGCTCGAAATTAGGAATCTTTATAAGAAATTCAATCGCTTTGCAATGGAGGATGTCAACTTGTCAGTCTTACCTTCTGATTATCATATCCTGCTTGGTGAAAGTGGATCGGGCAAATCGGTACTATTGGAACTGATTGCCGGGATCACCCCTGTTGATAGCGGAACTATTACTCTTTTTGGAAAGGACATCACCTATATATCAACGGGTAAAAGAAGAACAGGCCTCATTTTCCAATCGCCTGCTATCTTTCCTCATTTAACCGTCGCACAAAATATCGCTTTTCCCCTCTTCCGATTAAATGCTGCCGCCAAATATGAGAGGGTAAAACAACTGGCAGATGCAATGGGAATCGTGCACTTGCTTAATCAAAAATCAACCATTTTATCCGGTGGCGAATTGCAAAGAGTCGCTCTTGCCCGAATTCTTGCATCTGAACCGCTCATTCTTCTTCTTGACGAACCCTTATCAGCAATTGACACTTCTATGAAAGCTGATTTGCGTGGTCTGCTCAGAAGTCTTAATAAACGAGGATTACCGGTTTTGCATGTAACCCATGACTTTGAAGAAGCGGTGGCTCTCGGCAACAAGATTGCTATTATTGACAAAGGACACATTGTTCAATCGGGTACTACACAAGAAGTAATTGATAACCCAAAAACAACTTTCTCAGCCAGTTTTACAGGTGAAAGGAACTTTTTTAAAGGAATAATTCGAGATAACCTAATGGTTATTCCCGACAAATTGAATCGTAAAATAACCATTAAACTTGGTGAGTCTTTTCAATCAGATGAAGCAAGTGTACTCATTCGCAGTAAGCATATTACCATTGCTTTGCAGGAACCTGAATTAAGCAATCTTAACAATTTCAAGGGGGTAATATCAGCTATAAATCCCAAGAAAGATGGCTACCAGATTTGTATTGACACAGGGTTAAATCTATATGCCTATATCACAGATGAATCATTTGACAAGATGCATTTGAGCGAAGGCACTATAGTATGGGCCAGTTTTAAAGCTTCCGCAGTGGAAGTAATCTTATGACCGATCCACGTAATTTCATCAGTAATGTGAGTGATTTTAATAACCCCGTCCTCATTGACCATCATCTGTTGATTATTGGAGGTTCCGGTAGAAATGTAGGAAAAACTACACTCGCCCTTGAAATTATCAGGAAATACGCTAAAACTGTGAATTTAACCGGACTTAAAATATCTTCCCATAACAATCAGGACAAAGCGTTTCACGGATCGCATCATCCTATGGATGTCCATAATTTTTCCATTTGGGTTGAAACCTGCCTTAATGATAACAAGGATACCGCCCGAATGATATTTGCCGGTGCAAAACAGTCATTTTATATCGAATCTCCTGATACCCTGATTTATGAATCGTACATGAAGTTCAATGAGCTTTATAAACCTGTGGGACCCATTATCTGTGAATCAAAAAGCCTTAGGAAATTTGTCAAACCCGGTCTCTTCATTTTCCTTGTTGATCCATTAAAGGGAAAAGATCATACCCATGAATATGAAGCAGTTGCTGATTATGTGCATTACTTTAACCCGATCATACCGTCCTTTAATGACCTTGTTGATCAAATAGAATATATCAACACAGGCTGGAAATTAAAACATAGTCCGTAATACAACCTGTTCCTCTATCTGAAAGTCTACATCTCGCTCCTAATACACAGGCATCCGATAATATAGTATTCCTCTGGTACTCTGCAAGCATCAGGTAAATAGCACCTCAATCATCTTAAAAAGCATCTGGTAAGATGATATCTCGCTAATAAAATACCACTTCTGTCCCGGGATGTAATCCTTTAAACTTTTGGATTTTCCTGTCTGACAGTCTGGTATTATGTACCCGCACCATCTTGAGGTGTTGATGCTTATCAAGCACTTTGAGGTTATTGATTCGCGTATTATAACAGTCTAGTTCCTCAAGATTTAAACAGTTTTCCAGCGGATCAAGTTTACTTACCTGGGTACCTGAAATATTCAGTTTTTTTAAATTCTTGAATCCCGATATGATATCAATATTATTTAATGGTGAATTGGAACAATTCAATTCTTCAAGTAACTTATGATTCATCAGCGGTGACAGGTCCGTAACAGGTGTGTCAGACAAATCAAGAACTTTTAACCGACTGGTTTTACTTAAAGGTGATAAATCCGTTAACTGTAGACTCGAAATATTAAGTATTTCAAGTCTGGCTAATACTGCCAGTGGCTTAATATCACTAATACTATTTACCCGACTGATATCTAATTCCTTTAATGATGATACCCTGTGCAATTGTTCACTTGCAGGCACCTCTCCTACTGCCTCAATGGTGTTAAATTCTTCCTTCCATTCCCTGGGCAATGCCTGCCACCATCCCTTCAAAAAAGCAGTCTGATAAATCACCAGTATTTCCGGTATACTATCCCACAGGCCATTAAGTTGTGCAGGCAATGATTCAACACCATCAGCGTATAAGAAGTCCAGGCGTTTAATATTACCCATTAAAGCGACGTTAGTAATGTTTGTTGAATCCATTCGTACCGAACGCAAACCCGATAGCTTAACCAATGGCGCAATATCAGTTACCATCGTATTTGAGAAATTAATATTCTGTAACCCTGTTAACCCGGTAATCGGTACAAGTTCTTTTACGGCTGTATAGGCAATGTTAAGTGATTTAAGGTCAAACAAATTCGCTAAAGGAGTCAAATCCGATACTCTTGTTCCTGACAGGTCCAATTCCTGAAGCGACGAAAGCTTATCTAAAGGAGAAAGGGTGCTTATTAACATATTGCCCGACACATTCAGGGCTTTAATAAATGATATTTCATGAAGTTGTTCCCTGGTTGGTGGATCTGACAATTGAATCAACCCTGAAAATATCTTCTTCCATGTATCAGGTATTTGTTGCCACCATGCCATCAATTCCTGCGATTCATATATTACTCTTACCTCAGGATGTGATTGCATAAATGCCAAAGCATCACTACGTTGTATGGATGATTTATCACAGTATACCATTTTTAACTTCGGCAGGTTTCCCAATGGGTTAAGTGAGCTTACAGCCGTATTGTCAAGAAAAATATTTTCAAGCGATCTCATTCCTGAAAGTGGTGACAAGTCAGTTATGTCAGTCTGATCAATTGACAATCTATTTAAATTCGACAGTCCTTGTATAGGAGTCAGAGTTGTAACCGGTGTTCTTGACACTTCCAGCACTTCTAATGACTTCATATCCTTTAACACTTCCAGGCTGTCAATTCGCAATCCGTTGATCTTAAGCTCACTTAGCTTCTTAAGGTTCTTTAAAATACTGATATCCGTCACCTTACTATCAGAGAGGTCAAGTACTTCCAGATTTTCAAAACCTTCAAGAGGTTCAATACTATTGACCAGGGTACCTGAAATATCCAGTACCCTTATTCTTGGCATATACTTTATAGGCTCAATGCTACTAATCAGACTTTGGCTGGCAACCAGAGTTTCAAGCTTCGAAAGGTTCCTGACAGGTTCAAGACTGGGTATATGTGCTTTAGTAATATCCAGATGTTTTAAAGCAGCAAATTCGCTTAAAGGATCAAGATTAAATATTCCATCAACATCTGTAAGGTTCAATTGCTCAGCTCTTAAAATACGTCTTAAATCAGCAAAAGCCCGCGCTGTATTGAACCTGATTGTGTCCACCAATATTAAAGTATCCTGATAATCTGAATGAACGGTTTCGTTAATCACATAATCATTATGAATAGTCGTTATATTTTTCAAATAAACAGAGTCATTCAATTTTGTGGAACCTGCTAAAAAGTCCCGCCACCCTTTATCCAATCCATTCCACCATTCAACAAGTTCTTGTTCTTCACTTGATTTGGTAGTGTATATACTAGCAATCTTTAAATCACGGTTTGCCTGGTCAAGATTTACTTCAATATATCGGGTAAGGTTATCATTTAATTGATTACCATCAATTGAAGTACCTTTGAGATTTCTGCTGGTCCTGATTTTAAAGAAGACTTCTCCAGATTCATTAAACTCCTGAGTTATTTCTTCAATAGTATATTTGAAGGTAACTGAAGTAAAGAAAAAATCTATGTCTTTGAGATATGCCTGCACATCCTTATTCGTAACCATATCTCTTTTTTCAACTAAATCATCCTCAATCTGAACTTTTTCATTTTTAAAGAACTTCAAATAGGACTGTTCTATGATAGTATGTTTATCCTTATACTCCGTTTGAGCAGAACCTAAAGTATTAAATGCTAATTCCATAAAGCTGACCAATTGCCTTGCCTGGCTTTCATAATTAACTAATTCCTCACCTGACAAAGCAGATTCCCTGGCAGGTTCCTTTTGGCAAAAAGCAGGTTTACAGATAAGGCTGAATAATATTATTGCAATAATACCAGGTCTATTCATGCATGATAAATTTGGTAACAACATTTTCTTCCTCTTTATTTATTTTCATCAGGTTTGAAATTAACCAGCCTGAGTTACCACCCGAACGGTTAAAGTCAGATATTTCAAAATACCAACCGGGAATTTGGAAGAAATGAAATTTAAGATTTGTAACAGACTGAAATTTAAGATTTCCCTTTTTTAGTTCATACAGAAACATTGACAGGTAATCCGGATCATGATCTTTTTCAATATACTGTTCAACATTGTCCTTGTCGTTAAAAACCCTTATCAAATTCATAAAGTCAATTTCATGACTCATAGGATGAATGAATTTGGGTGGTTCCGTTTGATTTGCAAATAAGCTCTTAAAGTGTTGGAAATAAACATTTGAGATCACCCATTTATAACCATGATTTTCTTCCTCAATTTTCATATAAAGGGTAATGTACTCTTCCTTTCCCTGGTAAAGGAATTTCGTTGTCACTTCAGCAAACCATCCTCCGTCATGAAAATCAATATATGCCGGATTATTACTATCCTCAATAAATTTGATAAATTTGTCCTTCAATGGATCAGTGATAGAAGCATTCTGCATATCAAAGAGCACATTCAGGTACTTGCTTCTCAGGGCAGGATTTCTGTAATTCTTATCTCCCTCATAATATCTTTCGCCCTTGGTACTCTCTTCGCCATTAAACCTTTTAAAGAACTGATTAACCTGTTTAGTGGAAGCATATAGCACACTTTCATCCCCCAACCTGCTGTTTAAATCCTGGGCACTGATAGTCATAAAAGGCACTACCACTATGAATATAACCAGCCATAAATGTTTCATCACCTGATAAGTTGAATTTAATAAGTTGAACTCATAAAAAAACAAAGGCTGCAACTATAGATAAAATTGCAGCCTTCATGAAATATCTATAATCATCCGGGCTTTGTTTCTGACACCCTGATATCACCGAGTAGTACATCCCAGAATCCAATTATCCTGCCTGAAATTTGTGTAGTCTTACGTTCCACATATACAGTAATATCTTTCTTTGTCACATCAACATAACGGAGTCCTTCTTCAGTCGTCCCTTCAAATCTCTGGTATATCGTGATTACTCCCACGTACCTTCCATCCGGTTGGCGTTCCAAATCGCTGATATATTGAATATTATACCATTCAATATTAACCTTGTCATAATTAAGGGCCATCAGTCTTTCAAGATATTCACGTACACCGTAATAATTCACCTCTTCACGGTTGATACTCGATACGCCCATCATTGCACCATCAGCAAACAGTTCAAGCGTGCGTTCAATTACCCTGTTGGCCTCTGACCAGGGAGTATCCTTATTACCAATTATACTGATATATTTGCTAAGGTCATGCACTTTTTCAAGTGCCAGTGAATCAATAGCCAATTTCCTTGACGGACTGATATTATCCTGCGCCAATAACTGATTAGAGCTAAACAGGAGAGCAAACAAACCGATGAATATTTTAAACTTTGTCATAAGTTCTTATTTTTTTTGGAGTTCAAGTTCTGTTATTTTTCCGTTTGAATCATAAACAGCATTAATGACCTTATTGGGTGACTTTTTCAGGTCTTTAATATACTCAAGGTACTTTTTAATAGTAGTAGGTTCATCATAATCTTTGTATTCACCATCTACACTAAGGAGTATTAATACAGGAACATTCTCATTTGCGAACTTGAGTAAAGCATCACGGATAGCTAAATTAGCTGATGCAACACTGTTTGAGTTTGCCACTGCACTGAAAGCACCGTGAATATCGCTAAAAGCCAAACGACTTTTCAAGTCTCCTTCACGTTGAATCCGTTCTTCTTCTTTGCGCTTTTCAATAGTAGCACGTTCACCTGTCAATTTCTCTTCTGCCTGGCTGATTAAGTCTTTAACATCCTTGTCATCAAGGTTCATTCTCTTAACAGAAGCCAGCTTAAATTCTTTTTCTTCAAGGGTCATACGGCCATCATCAATCAGAATAGCCTGTAGATCTGTTTTTGCCTGAGCTGTCCTGTCTGCTAATTCTTGGGCAGCTTTCTTTTTTGCCAGCTTCTTTTGGCTTTGACATGAACTTAAACCTGCACCTAATGAAATGGCAAGTATTAACAACATCATAAACCTTAAGCTAACATTGTGCTGTGCAATCTGCAAAGTTGGTCGTTTCATTATAATGGTTTTATTTATGTAACTTAATAACTGAATGGCTCATCAAAAATTATACAAAATTCCTATTTTGAACACAAAAAAGGTTAAAAACTTAAATAACAAGAGGCCACCCAAAGGTAGCCTCTTGTATTTTTTATTGGAAAACTTATTTCACAATCGACATAAATTCAGGATTGGTAAACAGTTTGATGAATTCGCGATCTTCAGCAGCCTGAGCTTTGAGGGTCGGATCAAGTGAGAATGCTTTGGTCAGATTATCAAGAACCATCTTAACATCACTGTTACGGGCACCTGCCACTGCCAACATGTAATAATTGTTAGCTGATTCAGGGGCACATTTTAATGTATTGATAGCTTCACTGGTTTTGTTGGTCATTATTTGAGCTAAACCTACATTGGTATTGCACTTTTTGCCACCCATCAATGATAATGCCTGAACATAATCACTTTGAGCGAACTTGGTAAGACCAAGGTTATAGTTAATATCAACCCCTAAGTTTTTAGCTTTACCATAAAGCGTAGCTGCATTCTTATAGTCACCCTTCTTAGATGCAAGAGCGCCCAGGTTGTTTAAAATAAGACCATTGTTAGGTTCTAATTGGTCTGCTTTATTTAAGCTTGACACAGCTTCACCCAATTTATTATTCCACATATTAACTACTGCCAGGTTATTGAAGCCTTTCCAGTTATTAGCATATTGAGTGGTTGCATTTTGGTATATGCGTGCTTTTGTATTCAGATCTTCTGTTAAAGTTGCAGCATACAATAATTCTTCATTCGTAAGTTTTGAAGGATCACTGGTTGCCAGGTTAGCCATTTCTTCATCGGTCTTTTTAGGTTCAAAGCAATTTACTTTGATTTCAACACGACGTAACGGAGGCAGAATGTCTTCTTCAATTTCACGATATACAATTGCCATGTTTCTGATTTCCTGTTCGCGTTTGTTAACATCTGATTGTGAGTTAACCACATTCATGATGATACTTTTATCGGCCAGGTTTGAAGCTTCTACAGCCTGCATAAAACCGTTCCAGTCTTCACCGTTGGCATAGCTGTTAAATTTAATGTTCTTGTCAGGATTGCTGATTTTAATAGTGGCATTCTTTTCTTTTGCCATTTTTTTGAACATATCAATTACCTGCTTCTTGCCGGTTTGTGCACGACGTTCTGATAATCCCTGGTTAAATGTTTCTTCTCCTTCAGGTGATGCCCATGCATTGATATCAATATCACGGATTACATATCCGAGTTTAATAAAATTGGTTAATTCATCAATTTTCTGCTTTACCTGGTTGGTCCTGTTAAGAGGAAGGTTCCAGTTAAGGTTATGCAAATTTACCTGGAAGCAAATAGTAGCAGCCTTGCTTACGATGGTTTCTTTTACATAACCATGATCAGCAATCAGGAGATTTTCGTCATGATTAACGCGGGTACCTGTAATGATAGTACCGTCAGCAAGTTTCCTTTGTGGCAGGTCAACTACTTCATATTTACCAGTGATTTCTTCAGGGGTAGCATTCAGTTTTACAGGTTCTTTTGGTGCATAAAGAGTGGGAGAAACCACTACTTCCGAAACATTCATACCCGGTTCATAAGGAACACATTCAACATACGTATAGGAACCACCGTTTTCGTAACTGATAACGATTCCATTACCTTCTGCTTTTTCACCCTGGAAGTTAACCGGAGTTAATTTTTTGGTAATTCCTGCATAATGCAGTTCCGGTTGGAAGTTCATCGCTGATTTCTTTCCAAAATACTCAGGAGGGAAATTAACCTTTACATTAACACAAACAGTATCGTTCACATTAACCAGTGGATCAGGAGTAGCAACATAAGTTACCTGGTTATAATTCTTAGCCATTGACCTCAAATTTGAGCCAAAGATGAACTTGTAAGTAACACCAAGCATCAGTGAAGAATACTGATCATTGTTTTCAGCTTCAGTAATGTCAACATCGTCTTTGAAAGTAATTCTGTGATTATACTCCAGATTGAGGTCCCATTTTTCAGCTAACCTGAAATTAAATCCTAAACCAACAGGTACCATAACTGCATTGTGAGCTTTAGATTCCCAAGGTTCAACAGCATCTGGGCCAAAGCGACCAATAAGCTCATCATCATCTTCAGTATCTGTACCCATAGTTTTATATAACACGCTGGAGTAATTCATATAACCTACTCCACCAAGAGCATAGATGTTCATGAATCTTTCAGGTTTGTACCCAAAAATCAGGTTGGTTAAACTAACGGTAGCATCAAGTTGAGCATCCCAAATACTGGACGACATCCTTTGTTGTATATCCTCATTAGTGCTTACAACCCAACCGTTATTGAAAGCACCCTTTAAGCCAAAAACAGGAGTAAATTGATAGCCTGCTCCTAATCCATACATCAGCTTTGTTCTTTTATTGAAGAGGTCATCTGCGTTAAGATCTCCAAAGAACTGGGTACCGCCTACGCCTGCCTGTAAAAAGAAATACGGGTCGAAAGAAGAAGTTGATGGTTTTTTTACATTGTTTGTATCTTGCTCCTGTGCAAATATAGGACTAGTCCCAAATGTTAACAGCAGTAGCATCATGATTAATTTGAAAGATAAATTTTTCATAATGATGTTGATTAATGATTACTGATTTTCAGTTGCATTTATTAATAATTGTTAGTTCTGGTCAAACTTTGCACAAATATAGGGTACTTTTCATGGTTTTCAAATAAAAACGTTTAAAAAATTCTTCATTTATGCAACATTTCTATGATAGTACTAATTTTTACTCTTTGTCAGACTTATAACACATAAATAAAGGGAATGTTTATTCAATTTAAGTTGGTTAGCCTGACTCTTCATATTTAAATTATAATTGATTTTTTAAAAATTTCCCAAATCACTATTCCTGCGCTCACTGACACATTCAAGGAATGCTTTGTTCCATATTGTGGGATTTCCAGGCATATATCAGCTAGTTCCATAATTCCATTATCTACACCATGTACTTCATTCCCAAAAACAATGGCCACTTTGCTATTCTCCTCCGATTCATAGTCCTTTACGTTAATACTTCCTTCAGCTTGCTCAACGGCAATAATCACGTATCCCTGGCTTTTTAGTAGTTGTATGGACTCATTCGTTGTAGGAAAATATTTCCAATCTACTGATTCTGTGGCACCAAGAGCAGTTTTATGTATTTCTCTGTTCGGTGGGGTTGCTGTTATTCCACATAAATGAATACAGTCTATCCTGAATGCATCAGCAGTTCTGAATACTGATCCGATATTGTGCTGGCTTCGAATATTATCCAAAACCACTACAACCGGAAGCTTTACAACCTTCTTGAAATCGCTAAGCGACAGTCGTTCAATCTCTTCCGTCGTAAGCTTTTTCATATTTTCTTATTATAGTGTCCAAAATTACTAAATTTAATTATATAACTCAGATATACGTAGCATTATTATACAATCAATTATCATGCCAATATGCGAACTTTTTGCTTTTTTTTGAAAGATATTTGACTAAACACGCGAAAATTTTTTGTTCGCAATTGTTGGCTCAAACTCCTTATTTTTGTTCCAAAGAAACTTGTTTTGGCTAAAGATGTAAATACGGTGGTTGAAACGCCATTAATGAAACAATATTTAAGCATCAAGGGGAAATACCCTGATGCCCTGCTTCTGTTCAGAGTAGGCGACTTTTATGAAACATTCAGTGATGATGCTATAAAAACATCTGAAATTCTGGGCATAGTACTAACCCGCCGTGCCAATGGCGCCGCTACGTCGGTAGAATTGGCAGGTTTCCCGTATCATGCGCTTGACACCTATCTCCCAAAGTTGGTCAGGGCTGGTCATAAAGTTGCCATTTGTGATCAGCTTGAGGACCCTAAACTTACTAAAAATATTGTCAAGAGAGGCGTTACAGAACTTGTAACCCCCGGTGTATCTTATAACGATAAAATACTCGAGAATAAACAGAATAACTTCCTTGCCAGCATACACCTGATGCCCAAAATCAGTGGCATTGCTTTCCTGGACATCTCAACAGGCGAATTCCTGGTTGCACAAGGGAACAATGAGTATATCGATAAATTGTTGCAAACTTTTAAACCCAGTGAAATAATTATCCAAAGGTCAAAAAAGCAAGAGTTCACTACGCTGTTTGGCAGTAAATATTACCTAACAAATTTTGATGACTGGGTATTTACATACGACTTCGCCCATGACCTGCTTCTCAAACACTTCAGCACCGTTTCACTTAAGGGTTTTGGCGTGGAGGAAATGGAATTCGGCGTGATTGCTGCAGGTGCTGCCATGCACTACCTTGCTGAAACCCAACATGATAAAATTCAACACATTTGTAACATTTCACGTATTGAAGAGGATCACTATGTTTGGCTTGACCGATTTACCATACGAAATCTTGAAATAAATTCATCCCCTAACGAACAGGCTAAAACACTGTTGAATGTTATCGACCAGACTATATCACCCATGGGTTCCAGGCTTATGCGCCGCTGGCTTTTACTACCCTTAAAGGAAAAGCAACCCATAAATGAGCGGCTGGATGCAGTAGAATACTTTTTCACTCACCATGAAATTGCACAAAGCCTTCGTAAACAAATAAAGTTTATCGGCGACATTGAGCGAATTATTGCCAAAGTGGCAGTCGGTCGTATTAATCCTCGTGAAGTCATTCAGCTTAAACTTTCACTTGAATCTCTGGTACCTGTTAAAGAGGTTTGCCTGTCATCGCCGGTTCTTTCCCTGCAACACGCTGCTGAACAGTTGAATCCCTGCAAACTAATGACTACTAAAATCGGGAAGGAACTAAATCCTGATCCTCCGGTATTTGTTAATAAAGGAAATGTAATGGCATCAGGTATCAATGCTGAACTGGATGATCTGCGTGACCTGGCCCATTCAGGGAAAGACTACCTGGTGCGTCTTCAACAAAAGGAGTCTGAACGAACCGGCATACCTTCCTTAAAAGTCGCCTACAATAATGTTTTCGGTTATTACCTTGAAGTCACGAATACCCATAAGGATAAAGTACCGTCTGAATGGATTCGAAAGCAAACGCTGGTTAACTGTGAAAGGTATATTACTCCCGAATTAAAAGAATATGAAGAAAAGATTCTAACCGCTGAGGAGAAAATTCTTACCATTGAAACTCAATTGTATAATGACCTGGTACTAAGCCTGACAGATTACATTAACCAGGTACAGATAAACGCTTCGGTAATAGCGAAACTCGATTGCCTGTTATCATTTGCCATTGTTTCAGGTGCAAATCAATATGTAAGGCCGCAAATAAATGATGGCTATGCCATTGATATAAAGGGTGGACGCCATCCGGTTATCGAAAAACAGTTGCCTGCCGGCGAACAATATATCAGCAATGATGTCTTTTTAGATGAGCAAAATCAACAGATCATGATGATCACCGGGCCAAATATGTCAGGCAAATCAGCTCTGTTAAGGCAAACGGCCCTTATTGTATTGATGGCACAGACCGGTTGTTTTGTCCCGGCCGATTCAGCAAACATAGGGTTAGTTGACAAGATATTTACCCGTGTCGGCGCTTCTGACAATATATCTTCAGGGGAATCCACCTTCATGGTTGAAATGAATGAAACAGCCAGTATCCTGAATAATATATCAAACCGCAGCCTGATCCTGCTTGATGAAATAGGTCGTGGTACCAGTACCTATGATGGCATCAGTATTGCATGGGCCATTACTGAATTTTTACATGAACATCCGCTTTTTAAGCCTAAAGTGTTATTTGCCACTCATTACCATGAATTAAATGAAATGGCTAATACCATGTCGAGGATTAAAAACTATCATGTATCTGTAAAGGAAGTGGGAAAACTCATCATATTCATGCGTAAACTGGAACCGGGAGGAAGTGAGCACAGTTTCGGTCTTCATGTTGCCCGTATGGCAGGTATGCCCAAAATAGTTCTTGAAAGGGCTAACCAAATGCTGGGAGTTTTGGAAAAATCTCACAGCCAAGGGCTTTTAAACAAACCAATAGCCACCCATAAAGGGACAAAAGCAGGTGATCCTTATCAATTGAGCTTCATTCAACTCAATGATCCGTTGCTTGAACAGATTCGTGAAGATATACTTGATACTGACATTAACACGCTTACACCTGTTGAAGCACTCATGAAACTGAATGAGATTAAAAATCTTCTAAAAAAATCGTAAAAATGTTTGGCAGTTTCGAAACTGGTTGTATATTTGCACACGCTTAAAGCAACAAGCGGAAGTAGCTCAGTTGGTAGAGCATGACCTTGCCAAGGTCAGGGTCGCGGGTTCGAGTCCCGTCTTCCGCTCGAATGCTAAAACCCCTTTTAGGGGTTTTTTTATCCAAGGATGCCCGAGTGGTGGAATTGGTAGACACGAAGGACTTAAAATCCTTTGGCCATTGCGGCCGTGCCGGTTCAAGTCCGGCTTCGGGTACCACTATGACAAAGCCTTGCAACTAAACAGTCGCAAGGCTTTGTTTATTATTCCTCCCACTGAATCCTTTCCTTTGAAGCCTCTTCTCTGAATAACTGCCCTCTGGATTACTGTCCTCTGAAATTACTCCATTACTCTCTGATAAACCTTTTTAAGGCCGTCTTGACTCCATCATCAACGCCAATGTAATAAATCCCTTTGCTGAAGTTACTGAGATTGATAGTGGTTGAACGGTCTTTTGCATTAAAATCTTTAATGATTACTCCCAGAGCACTATAAACCTTTATGTTCACGGCGTTTGCATTGCCTGTTACCACAACATTTAATACATCATTAGCCGGGTTAGGATAAATTTCAAGATTGAGATTACTTCCCACTGAAACGGCTGCTGGTGCAGCAGGTGCATTACCAAAGTTCACCGTATAATCTTCAACTTCACCATTTGCAAATACTTCACAAGTGGTTGGAGCTCCACCGGTTTTCATTGTTATCCTCATACGGGTTTGCCCTGTAACTGTGGTGGGAATAATCAATGAACCGGTAACCACACCTTTTTTGTTGTTAGCCGAAAAAAGCAGTTCACCGCTATCATCAAAATCACCATCCCCATTCATATCTATCCATATTCTCCAAAATGCACGTTGTGTACCATAATAAGGGCTAAGCGATACAATATTGGATGAACCGGGCAAAATATCAATCATTTGTCCCGTAAAATCTGAATAGAAAGAAGCCCCTGAAGGATTTGAAAATGAAGCAATATTAACGCCGGCAATATAGTCAATGGCATTACTGTTGCTATGCGATTCACAATAAGTTCCCACTTCAGTTACTGTGATGTATCCATTCATGGTTTTTGTATTTGAACCCAGTGTGTTTGTAGCCGTTAAAGAAACAGCATAGATTCCCGGTGTATTGTACATAACAACAGGGTTTTGCACTGTACTTGTTCCCGGAGTTCCTCCGGCAAATGTCCATGACCAGGAAGTGGGATCGTTAAGTGAAAGATCCGTAAATTGAACACTATTACCGACAACAACTGCCACAGGACTTCCTGAAAAATCCGCAATCGGTGCCTGTGGTACAGAAGGAGTAAGCAACAAGGTATAATCTTCCACCTCACCATAAACAAATTGTTCACATGATGTGGGCGCTAAATTGTATTTCAGTGCAACACGCATTCTCGTTTCACCTGAAAGGCCGGCAGGAATCGTCAGGGTACCTGAAACACTGCCTTTCATTTTATTAGCAGCAAAAACCTCTTCCCCGTTATCTGAAAAATCGCCATCCATGTTGTAGTCTATCCATACTCTCCAGTATTCTGACCGCATTCTTCCTGAATAACCGAGTCCTATTACGAGGTTATAGGTTTCACCACTTTCCAATGAAATGGCAGATGATGTAAAGTCGCCATAACCATGATTATTTCCCGAAGTGTTTACATAGGAACCGAAGGTTAAGGAATTTATCCATTCCGAAGAAGTATTACTACCTGATGAAGCACAATAGGTTACATTGTATTCAGTAACCGTAATATAATCAGTTTTCGTTTCTTGATCACTGCCGGCGCTGTTGGTTACAGTAAGGCTCACATCATACGGACCTCCCACTGTCGGGTAGGTAATAACCGGATTCTTTTCAGTACTGGTTGAGGGATTTCCTCCTTCAAACAACCAAGACCAGGCGGTTGGGTTATTAGTCGACAAATCAGAGAAGGTCACCTGTTGACCAACCATGACAGAAGTAGGAGTACCTGAAAAATTAGCAACAGGAGCTATCACAACCGGAGGTTGGAAAGTGAAGGATGCAATTTTTGTACGCCAATTCCACCCACCATTTGAATATTCATTGGTATACCAAAATGTGTTATCATTTGACGGATCGATAGACATCATAGAATAATCGCCCCATCGGTTGACACCGGTTTGTGAACTTGTGCCCGCATGAATACTGGTTTCACTCACATCAAAGACCCCTGTACCTGAATTAGCTGCCGTTTGTCCGGCAAAGCGAACAGCGGGGTAAGTAGTAGAACTTGAAACGGAATAACCTAGCCCTATATCTCCATTACCATTCATGGCAACGCTGGCCATCCACCTGTCATTTCCATCGGCAGGCGCAAAAGTACCCTGCTGATAAATGGTCCATCCACTGCCCGAATTCCTCAGTTCATACCAGCGTACTCCTGCCTGCCCACTACCATTGGCGTTTACAGTATGATTGGTAAGCATCACCTCATAACTGCCAAAGTTCCGGTACTGCAACCTGTGCATCAACCTTGATGAAATAGGATCAAGTGTTTGTGAGGTACCTGGTTGATTAATGGTAATACCACTATATGAGAATGATTGAGTGGTGAGTGTCTTAAGTAATGTTATGGCAGAATTGCCGGTATTTACCCAATCAATAGTCGCTTTCCAGATGTGAAGGGAATTGGTACCGAGATTTGCCAGGTAGTTTGGGCTACCGGCAGCCGGCTGAACAGGGCCATCAGCATCAGCCGGGAGCAGACTTCCATAGGAAGTACCCAGGTTGAACGTTAGCATTCTGGCATTAGGATTCCCAATGAGCATTGCTGCACGATCGAGTACACAAACTTCTGCACCGGCAAATGAAAGACTGGGAGGAGCAAATTGATTAACCGTAAAGTAATAACCATCAGGCCACACTCCAAACTTTGGATAGTCAGGCATATTAGCGAATTGATAAGCATAGCGGTACCACTCCCCTGTCGGATCATTGGTTTTTGAAACAGCTACCAGTTCATAGAAAGGTCCGCTCGGATAATTTGGCAGTGAAAACTGAGTAGCTATCCATCTGTCGGCATATTGATCATATAGCACAATAGGGTCACCATCATTAGTTCCGTCCCATGGCCCAATAAATCCCTCCCAAAGGGTATTGCTCTCAGCAGGACCGTAAATTGAAGTACCATTTTTATTAAATATCTGGAATGAAAGGTTTACCATTTGCATGTAATGATTCAATCCCACATCACCATCCGTATCCGGGGGCGCAACACCACTGGTGTTAACCATACCGTTAAAATTCTGCCAAATGGTCGGGGTAGAACGATCACCCGTCATATAATCCTGTAACACAGGATCAGGTCCTTTCCAGGTAGCATCTGTTTTGAACTCCTCCAGAAACCCATCCTTGTTTGGAATTACTCTTTCTTTCCAGGATCTGTCCATGTACTCCGGAGGAATCGGCGCTACATCACTGAGCTTTTTCGAAATGTCAAAACCTATGGGTGTAATCACTTTTTCAAGGGTACTCGTTTGCGAATACAAACCGGTTGATCCTAAAAAAAGAAAAACTAATAGGGTTAAAGCGTAATGGTTTGCTCTCATAACTCATGAAATTTAGGGGATAAATAATTTATCTAAATTACGAAATTCCAGCAGTCTAGTCAAGTACTTTCTCCATAAACTTCTGTCCACCAATAAGTACCCGCCGGCACTATTCCCGAAACGCCATTTTGGAGAGGTAAAATACTGACTTAGCACGTTCAGCGCTGCTTGCGTTTCTGATGGTCTGATAACCATGAACCAGGAAATAATCTTTATACCAGGGTACAATATAACTGTTAGACTCTTTCTGCACCTTATCCTGGCGGTGCAACGGGTCAATCTTTGAGAAGGATACGTTCGATAAATTCTGTCCTTTATCAATAAGTTTATATGCTATTCTGTCGCCTTCCACATAACATAACATCAAATTAGCCGAATCAGTAAATGGGGTTACGCGCTCCCTTAAGCTATAGGTAAGCGCATCCGTAAGTTCCAGGTCATTATTCCACTTTAATTCCCCTTTTGAATCAAAACCGGCAATAAAGGTGGTCAGATACCTGTACCCTTCAAATACCGAATAAGTAGATGGATACGGACGCCCGTAATAGTCATAAACCATGGTAGTCACCGTTCTGAATTCAGGGTAATAAGCTTCCGCCATAAAAATATATTCACCATTTTGCTTGAATATTTCATGCGAAAGCAGGTTATAATCTGCTGAAATGTCTCGTATCGACCGGTCTCTGCGCAGTAAAGTTGTTCGTGGCGATATTTCTGTCGAACGGCGCAGGTATCTGTAAAACCTGTCAAACTCTGAAAAATCATACGTGTTAACAATTTCATCTCCCTGCTCATTGATAACTATAGAGAAAAAACCGGTAGAAGCAATGCCTGCCATCTCTACTCCGTCAATAGAGTGAGTACGACTGCTGGTTCCATAGGAACCAATGATAATATCCGATTGACTGTCAATCGCGTATGTATAAGCAGTATTAATCAGCAAGTCCTCAAACTTACTGAACATATGGGTGAAATACGGTTGTCCATTGGTGTTAAACTTGACTAAATAATAACTGCGTTTTTTTAGCGACTGATTGGTCCTTAATACAGTTGAGAACCCACCCGTTAATTCATTGATACCTGCCGACTCAATCATGGTCTTACCCTTAATTCCGGTTGAGAGCAGACTAATCTTGTGGTTGTTCAGGTCATACTTCAACATCATGGATTGGTCATTTCTCACATTAATACCGGCAATGGCATACTTGTCTGACATAGTAAAATGTGACAGGCCTGACCTTCCGGGCACCGGGTAACTATGCTGAAAAAGGGAGCTATCAGCAAAATTAATATCAACCAGGTAAAAATTAGTATCGGCCGAATTGCGGGTCGTATAAAAGAATGCCAGTAAACGACCTTTTTTATACAATGCATCTTCAAGTATGAACCCTTTGGGCAGTTCAAAACTATAACGCCTGTACTCCATCAGTTTCTTATTCAGAATAGCGGACTTCCATATCATTTGACCATCCTTACTATTTTCATTGCTTAAGAAGAAGATGGCACATCCACTTTCGCCACATGGCACCACTTTATAGATTTCAGAATCATCTTTAACCGGAATTTCCATCCTGACAGGTTTTCCGTCCTGTGCAAATAATGACACTGACAGCCCTGAAAGGATCAACACCGACAACCATAACCAGGATCTTCGCAAAACCATTACAGTTCTTTTAGTAACACAACAAATATAAGATTATTTTAGCATTAAGCATTGCAGCAAAGTGTAGTTACCGGCCAAAGATATTCCTAAGAGAAAAGGAAGGTGAGATACTTCTCACCTTCCTTAAACAAAAATCAATAAAATGCACTATACCAACAATTACTTCACTTCTTCAAAATCAACATCTGTTACTTCTGAATCAGGATTATTTGCCTGGTTACCGGCAGGTGGAGGAGTACCCTGATCACCTTGCGGAGCACCTTGTTGATCCTGAGTTCCTTTGTACATATATTCACTTGCCGTCTGCCATGCAGTATTTAAAGCTGCCAGTGCAGAATCAATCTCACTAATATTTTTATTCTTATGAGCTTCCTTCAGGTCATTCAGAGCCTTTTCAATAGGAGCTTTTTTATCGGCCGGGATCTTATCGCCAAATTCCTTCAATTGCTTTTCGGTTTGGAATATCATTCCATCAGCACTATTCAGTTTGTCGATTTCTTCCTTAGCTTTCTTATCGGTTTCAGCATTAACAGTTGCCTCGTCCTTCATACGTTTAATTTCAGCTTCCGATAAACCTGACGAAGCTTCAATACGTATTTGTTGAGATTTACCGGTTCCTTTATCTTTAGCTGAAACATTCAGGATACCGTTGGCATCAATATCAAAGGTGACTTCAATTTGAGGGATTCCACGAGGTGCAGGTGGTATACCGTCAAGATGGAAACGGCCAATACTCTTATTATCGTGAGCCATTGAACGTTCACCCTGTAATACGTGTATTTCAACAGAAGGCTGTGAGTCACTAGCCGTAGAGAATGTTTCCGATTTACGGGTAGGGATGGTAGTGTTTGATTCAATCAGTTTGGTCATAACACCACCCAAAGTTTCAATACCCAATGAAAGCGGAGTTACATCAAGCAGCAATACGTCCTTAACTTCACCGGTCAGCACACCACCCTGAATAGCAGCGCCAACAGCAACAACCTCATCAGGATTTACTCCCTTTGAAGGGGTTCTTCCGAAGAAATCTTCCACAATCTTTTGAATAGCAGGAATACGTGTTGAACCACCAACCAGAATCACCTCGTTGATATCATTAGCCGTCAAACCGGCATCTTGTAAAGCTTTTTTACAAGGTTCAATCGTTGAACGGAGCAACTGATCATTCAATTGTTCAAATTTAGCACGAGTCAGGGTACGTACCAAATGCTTAGGTATTCCATCAACCGGCATAATATAAGGCAGATTAATTTCAGTAGAGGTAGAACTTGACAATTCGATCTTGGCCTTTTCGGCAGCTTCTTTCAAACGCTGCAAAGCCATAGGATCTTTACGCAGGTCAATCCCTTCATCATTTTTAAATTCATCGGCAAGCCAGTCAATGACTTTATGGTCAAAGTCATCACCACCTAAGTGGGTATCACCATTTGTTGATTTTACTTCAAAAACGCCTTCACCTAATTCAAGAATAGAAATATCAAAAGTACCTCCGCCTAAATCGAATACTGCTACCTTCAGATCATGACTTTTTTTATCAAGGCCATAAGCCAGTGCAGCAGCAGTAGGCTCGTTTATAATTCTCATTACCTTTAACCCTGCAATTTCACCGGCTTCCTTAGTTGCCTGGCGTTGTGAATCGCTAAAATATGCCGGAACTGTAATAACGGCTTCTGTAACAGTCTGTCCGAGGTAATCTTCAGCGGTTTTTTTCATTTTCTGAAGTACCATTGCTGAAATTTCCTGAGGGGTGTACGTACGGTCATCAATCTTAACCCTTGGGGTATTATTGTCACCCTTTACCACTTTGAATGGTACTCTTCCGGATTCTTTGGTAACCATATCAAAAGTTTCACCCATGAATCGCTTAATAGAAAAAACCGTACGTTCAGCATTTGTAATAGCCTGACGTTTTGCAGGATCACCCACTTTCCGTTCACCATTATCTGTGAATGCCACTACTGAAGGGGTTGTGCGCCTTCCTTCACTATTGGGAATTACCACCGGCTCATTCCCTTCCATTACTGCTACACACGAATTGGTTGTACCGAGGTCAATTCCTATTATCTTACCCATATCTTAATTAATTTTAGTATTGTAGTTCATTAGTTGATGTGTCTTTTCCAATGATTATGCCATTATGATTCTTTGGCTGATAAACTTCAGGATTAAATAAGTAAATACCCTTCAAAATGCCTGATAACAAAGGAAATAAAATAAGAAGACCGGATGATGCTCCGGCCTGCCTGTTGTAATTTTATCGTGTCAGTTTACTGACATTTCGTCATGCCTTTTACTTGTTTCCCAATTTATCAACAAATTTGAGATCATCCATCGTAATCAATCGTGCTTCTGTCTGTGCTCCCACAATTATAGAATTAGACTTTATATACCGGCATGAAAACAGTCCCAGACCATTTTCGATATTCGTAAACTCAGGCCTGTCCTGAACCACTCCTGACGAAGAACCGTTAACATCCAGGTAGGTATTAAAGGCATCTCCCGAAACAGCTATTTTGAATTGCACTCTGTCTGTCAGCCTTGAGGTAACTTCAGCCTCTTCACCCGCCTTCTTATATGGGATATACGTCTTGCAAGCTGTGAAGAAGCCCTGTGGAAGGTACACCAATGACATATCCTCTCCTCCGGTCAATGCCTTTGATTTTACAGTGCCCAAATTCCAGTCAATGTATCGATGAGTTGTATCATACGTGTTCCTTACTTCTGTAAACCAAAATCTGATAAACAAATCATATCGTTTACCATCCACAGCCGACTGCCATTTAATATACTGGTTGTTTTCACTGATAAAATCAATATTTGTTTGCCCGGGACGTGGAGTGGTAATAGAGAAATCTTTAACCAAACGGGTTGATGAAGTCACTTCTTTACCGGTAAGCTTATTACGAACCATCAGGTTATACTGGCTGCCATTTTCCACCAGGTCAAATTTTGATTTATAAACTACCACATCATCTTCTTTATCAGAAGAATAAAATATACCATCATCTTTATTTGAGATGTGAGCCGTATCAAAATTCAGTACCCGGGTCGAACCATTCTCCCTTACTTCGGTAATAGAAACCTCAAGGTTATTAAAATAGCTGGATGAATCAGCAAGCTGAGCATATTCCAAAGCATTACCATCGCCTAAAAAAGCCTTATTGATCTTTAAATAATGAACAGAGTCATCTTGGTTCAACAAGCCATACACTATAGTAATATCTTTCCAATCGGCCGATACATCAAAATCAGTTTCGCACGATGGCATAAAAGTCGTTAAAAGAATCGCATTAACGAACAACAGAATAATTCTTTTCATCAAAAAAGAGCATTTGGGGTTTTTAGAATACCAGCCTGACTACTATGCTGACCGATTACAAAAGTACATTAATAATTAACATCGCAATTAGAAATGAGATTGAGTATCATCAAAAAACGATTTAGGGTTGTCACTAATTGATACGTCCATTCAAGTGATCATGATCATGTCTCTTTTTCAAAAGGTTTAATGGTATCTTCATACCTGAAGTCCACATCATTTAATTCTTTCTCTTTCTCAAAAATAATGAATGTATGCTTATTAAGCATATTCCGGGGACTAATGTTCATATACAACTGTTGTTTATAAACATCAGCTTTATGCATTTTTGGCACTTCCATATGCTTATGAACATTTCTGTAATATCGTAAATACGAAGCAATTAAAATCGGCAGATACAGGAATGGGAACAAGAACAATGAACCCTTGCTCAACCGCATGTATTTTATTTCTATAATTTTAAATCCTGAGAGTATGGCCAGCATCCTTAGTCTTTGCAACCCTATCAGAAAAATATGGCCATGATAGATTTCGTTAGTCAATGTTTTGTCTGTCATCCAAATGTCATCTATCTCATTCGGAGGCATTAGTTTATTGTTTTCACTTTCAAACAGCAAATAACTAAACTTTGAAGCCAGATTTGAATATGAAGGCGTTGTCAATAAAAGCTTACCATTTGCTTTAATTACCCGGTTGAACTCCTTAAACACCTTTAACTGATCACTAAAATGTTCAATACCTTCCTGGCAAATCAACATATCTGCATAATTATCCGACACCGGAATCTTGTCCATAATATCAGCACGTTTGCATTTTAGTTCCTTGAGCGTGAAATATTCGGGGAATAGATCAAAAGGCTCAACCCTGGCACCATGTTTCAATAAAATTTCAGTAGTAACACCGGTTCCGGCGGGTATATCTATAACGATTTTATTCCTGAGATCTTCTTTTATGCCGGCCAAATATTTATTGATATAAAATTTTGGGCTTTTAGGATTATTGATATGTTTGTCTGTCATTGATTAGTTGTTCTGGTTTAATACTATCTGATCCAAATCAACAAGCTTCATTATCCATCGAGTTCAGTAACTGATCCCATAAGACCATTAGCTAATAAAAAGGCTCTTGCTTGAATATTCAGGGTCACAGGTTAATTTTACCTTTAATTTCCGGAATCCTGCTTCATCACCCGGAGTAGGGATATGTGTAGTATGCACTTCACAACCATTTAATCCTTTCAGGTTTTCCAATGCCATTTGCGCTGCCGGGTTAGATAAAGCACTTATAGCAAGTACAATCAACGTTTCTTCCACATCCAGGCTTACCTTTCTACCGTTTAGTATTTCTTTTTTCAAATGAGCTACTGAATCAATGATACTTTTGGGTAAAAGACACATATCGTCAGGCAATCCGGCCAAGTGTTTAGTAGCATTTAAAATCAGAGATGAAGAAGCATGTAAGAGAGGTGAATTTTTACCGGTAATAATAGTACCATCATGCAATTCAAGTGCAGATCCCGAGAAAACGCCTGCATTGCCTTTCCCGCATTTTTCAGCGTCTATTGCAGCTTGCCTTGCAGGCAACACTACTTTTCTGTCCTCAATCTTTGCTCCAATCCTGTTCATTATTTCAGTTGCATGGTCAAGAGTATCCCTGTCTGTCAGGCCCATTGCATATTCCACCGCACACCTGAAATATCTCCTGATCACCTCCTGGTGTGACGCTTCCTGTATAATACGGTCATTTACAATACCGGCACTGGCACGGTTGACTCCCATATCAGTCGGCGATTTATACATTGACTCACCCCCTGTAATCTTCTCTAAAATTCTTTTAAGCAAAGGGAAAGCTTCTATATCACGGTTATAATTTGCAACCTTAATATTATAAGCTTTCAAATGATGCACATCAATAAGCACTTCATCTTTCAGGTCAACCGTAGCTGCTTCATAAGCAACATTTACCTTATGATCAACAGGCAGGTCCCAGATGGGGAACGTTTCAAATTTCGCATAACCACCTTTAACACCGTTCCTATACTCATGATACAAATTACCCAGGCAAGTGGCAAGTTTGCCACTCCCCGGACCGGGCCCGGTAGCAACCACAATAGGTTTAGTGACCTTGATGTACTCATTTGCACCATATCCCTGATCACTTACAATCAGGTCTACATCCGTAGGATATCCTTTGGTAGGATAATGAATATATACCTTAACCCCCCTTAGCTCAAGTTTATTTTTAAAAGTACGCGCAGCAGATTGATTCTGATAACGGGTAATCACCACAGCAGTGACTTTAATTCCCCAATCTTTAAAATCATCAATAGTTTTTAATGCATCAACATCATAAGAAATACCAAAATCGGCTCTGATTTTTTTTCTTTCAATATCGCCTGCATTAATACACATGATAACATCAATTTTATCTTTTAACAATTGCAGCAGCCGCATCTTTACATTCGGGTCAAACCCCGGCAATACTCTGGCAGCATGATAATCATAAAGAATCTTCCCTCCGAATTCCAGGTACAGCCTGTCATTAAACTTGCTAACTCTTTCAAGAATCGCTGATGTTTGCTCCTGCAGATATTTCTCATTATCAAACCCGATGTGATTTGAGTCTTCCATTTTCCTCCCCTGAAATTATAGTTTTAAATTTTGAAATAAACGCCAATATTAGTGAATTTTTAGCTGCCGAAAATTGTCCATTTCGAAAATTTGCGAACACCCTGTTCATAAAGTAACCGGATGATCACAATCAACGATTAATGAACGTTCACACCGAAGATGTAACCTGTCAGTGCAGATATTACCATAGCAATGGTACCCCACACACAAATTCCCAGTACCGATTTAACAATTTTTGATCCGCCGGCAGTAGCAGCAAGGATTCCGGGAAAAGCAAGAAATACTATGGAGAAACCATATTGGTAAAACAGCATTTGATTCAAAGGAGCAAAAATAGAGAGCAGCAGAGGCAATATTCCCCCTGAAATAAAAGAAATAGCTGAAGCGAAAGCAGCTTGTCAACCTGAAGAGAAAGCCTGACATGTTATAATGAACAACCCAGAGCATAAAAATAGCCATTGGCATCACCAAAGAACACGGTATGCTCTTCAACCAGAGGGCTTGAAAATATGGAACCCAATGCAAGGATTCGTTTTTCAGCTTCATGATAATTTTCATCATAAAGATTAAAATCACTTCTGAATTCATCTTTATCATTGTAAATAGAAAGATACCCTCTTTTACTCTCTTCCGTTTGAAAAACAGACTTAACATGCCCTGTATCAGGATCCACAAAATAGAGCTTCCCA
>Ga0172378_10000213_pt1 | contig 48362 bp, 40 predicted proteins | sample GrowelOW332metaG_FD_119755 | JGI IMG/M metagenome (GOLD analysis project Ga0172378, IMG submission 119755) | Groundwater microbial communities from an aquifer near a municipal landfill in Southern Ontario, Canada - Pumphouse #3_1 metaG | ecosystem: Environmental > Aquatic > Deep subsurface >...
AACATTATTATGGAGGATTTTTTAATAAAAATAATTCGAATTTTTACGGGGTTAAATTGCAAAATAAAAGGGGTTCTTTTTCAAGAACCCCGTTTGAACCCCGAACAATTTCGGAGACCCTAATAATATTCAAATGGTGGGTGTTATAGGGATCGAACCTATGACCTTCTGTACGTCAAACAGATGCTCTCCCAGCTGAGCTAAGCACCCACAGCATGAATAATTTATCATAAAATCAATTTAGTTTCAATATTTAATTTCTATAAAGTGTTCCTTTTGGTCATTAAATTTTGGGAAAACATTATTATGTACTTTGTTATCTAATAATATAGTGGACTTATTAATATCGCAATATTCATCACTTTCTTTACTAATTTTGATATTCAAAGTGGCCTTCTCTAAACGAATCCGTGCGTTAAATGTATGGGTTTTTTTATTTAAAGAAGGGTTAATAGTAATGGAATCTTTATTAAAATCAATACCTAGAATTTCATAAACAGCAAGAGTTAACCAACTTGCAGTACCGCTTAAAATTGGCCCAATATTTTCACATGTTTTAGAATTATTATATTGTGTACAAAATCTTGGATTACCTTTTAATACGAATGGATTTTCAAGTGTTTTATAAGGTAAAACTAAATCTAACATATAATATGCATCATCTAGTAATCTTCTTTTTAATTCGCTTGATTTAACATCTTTTGATTTTCTTAACATTGCAACAGCCATCATCATTGTAGCGTGTTTAAAAACTCCACCGTTTTCTCTATCACCAACAAAATAATGATCAGAAGAGGCCTGCTTACTTCCTGCTTTACTTAAATCGCTATTACTACATAAAATAAAACCAGCTTTTGTTTTCAAATATTTATCTACACTATCCATCATGTTTAAAATCTTATCTTCACTAGCGACATTACTTAATAAGCTCCAAGAGAAACTATTCAAATAATATGAACCATCAATATTTGGATCTAAAGATAAGCCATCACCCTTACTACCAATATATTTATTATGGTTTGGTGTATCTTTGTTAACTAACACACGAGCAAAATAACCATTTATATAGGCGTACTTATTTAAAGAGTCTTTTTCTTTATTTATTAAAACATCTAAATCAGCAATTTCTTTTTTATCTTTTAATAGTTCTTTAAGCTCTTGCTCAGCAATTACTAACAAAAAACCATTCATTACTGATTCACTATAATTTGATTGAAATGGAACACCAAAAAGAACATGATTTTTTCTTAAATAATTATTATATGCTTTCTCTTTATGTGGACCATCAAGGTAGTCATCATCAATTCTTAAACAATCGTTCCAATCACAACAATCAAGCAAAGGTATGTTATGTTTTCCAACAGAAATCGAACTACTATAATAAACAATTGCTTTTAAAGTTTCGATTAAAGTTCTTTTCTTTTTCATTCCAGCTATTTTAAAGTTTTCATTTAAGAAATCATAATCATCAGTTAAAGTCACATATCTATAAACTGCTTGAACAAGCCATAATTGATCATCGCTACACATTCCAGGTTCTTTTCCTTCGTAATAAAAATTATGGTTTGCATAACCAAAAGAATATACGTTTTCTATCCAACATGATAAGAGTTTTTTAACTAATTCTTTTTCTCCCATTCCAACTAAATAGTACATTGAAGCATATAAATCTTGAACTTCTCTAAAGCCAATCTCTCGATAGCCTTTTTGAGTTTGTGCAAAACTTCTAGATACAAATGTTTGATATAAAACTTGAAAAGGAAGTGTGTTATTTACATAAGTATTAAATGTTTTATCATCACTTAAAATTTGAAGGTAATTACAATAATTTTTGTAGTCTGCATCAACCAAATTCAACTCTTCTTCAACTTTAAAATGTTTATTGAATTTAACTAATAATTTTCCAACTTCTCTTTCCATTTTTTCATAAATGTCATTTTCTTTTTCTATTGATGTGACACCAACAAATTGATCAAATATATGGTTTTCATTTTTTGATAAAGTAAAGTCTTTACGTAAGGCAAAAAAACTAGATCCACTAAAACGTGGGTTATTGACCATATTATTCAAACCATTTGGATGTGCAATGTCGCCATTACCTAAAAATTCTGTCGAATCTTGTGTGTAACTATCTATATACGATTTATCATCTTTTAAAACAACAAAACGCATATTATCTTTAAAATATTTTGGATAATAATCTGGCGTTAATCCGATAATTTGGTTGTTTTCATTTTTTAAAATTCTTGTTTGAGTTATAACAGTTTGATAAATAATATCTACTTGTTGACAGCCAGGATTAGATAAACCAAACATTCCTGTGCAAACAATTGCTAAATTCCTTTTTTTATTTGACAGATTTTTAATTTCAATAGTTTGACATTCTGTAGCATTTGGGAGGCCTTTTTCTTGTGGCACTATAAATATCTTACGAGTTATTAATAAATCAGTTAATTTATATGTAATAACAGTCTTATTTGCACAGTGTTTACAATTCGCTTCAATAACATTATCAAAAATTTCACCACTATAAAATATTTCTACACCATCTTCTAATATATAAAATTGTCTATTAAAAGGATTCCCATTTTCTTCAGGGCGAACGTCCCAACGGGTTGCTAAAACCTGATAAGCAGCTTCCCCTCTAAAACTGCCACCTCCAAAAGCATTTACAACCGATTTTGGTGTAGTTAATAATGGGTTTTTATAATGCATTCTATTGCCTAGTAGTAAATTAGTAGTATAGTGAGGGCCAATTTCTTTACTTTTTAAATCGATAACTTGATTGCCTTGCTCATCTAAATATCCACCATAATGTTCAAATGATTTTAATATTTCAGCAAGGATTTGATAGGCTTTTTCATCAATTTCATGGGTTTTACCATTACTAGTAACAAGTATAATATTTAAATCTTTATTACATAAAAGCAATGAATCATCAAAAGAATTAAAATATTCTTTTAAATAAACGTTTTTCAATACTTCGCTAGTTAATGGAAGACAAATTTTACCACAACTAATGGCTAAAACATGTTTATTAACTAATGATAAATATCTTGCGTCGCTAATAAAATAATCACTAAAGATAAATGCAGCTTTTTTAAATGCTGAATCATCATAATCTCTTGCACAAACACTATTAATTTTCATAAATTATCTCCTAAAGAAAATCATCCTAAGAAATTAACAAAAATATTAAATTCTCAGGATGATAAATTATTTAAATTTTAACCAACAAAACATCTATATATTTAGCCTTTTACAGCCCCACTTGTTAATCCTTTAATAATATATCTAGAGAATATAAAGTAAACTACAATAAGAGGCAAAACAGCAATAGTCATTAAGCAATAAATTTGTCCATAATCAAATGTTGAAGGATCACTTGCTTTTAATTGTGAAATTAAAATAGGAAGTGTCCAATTCTTTTTACTAGTTAAAATCATAGATGGCATAAAGTAGTTATTCCATGAACCAACAAATGAAAATATAAATTGAACAGATAATGCTGGTTTAATCATCGGTAAAACCATTTTATGGAATATACCAATTTCAGTTGATCCATCGACTCTAGCTGCCTCAATAACTTCTGTTGGTAATACTGAATCCATATATTGTTTTAAATAGAAATAAGTTACTGGAGCACAAATTGATGGGAGAACAATTGGAATAAAAGTATCCATCATTTTAATTCCAGTATATTTTTGAATTTGATAATACATTAAGATAGATCCTAATGCAGCAACTTGTGTAGGAATCATCATAATAGCAATAATAAATGTTGAAATTGCTTTTTTACCTTTAAACGTATAAATATGTGTTGCATAAGCAGTTAAAGCACTAAAATATACAGTTAAGCAAGCACAAACAAGAGCAATCCAAGCTGAATTTAAAGTTGCTTGTGCAATTGGATATTGCTCATTATTAAATAAATTTTGTAAGTTCTTTACTAAGAAAGATCCAAATGCTAATGAAAATGTATTTTGAATTTCATAATTTGATCTTGTGCAGTTAACAAGCATTATATAAAAAGGGAATAAACAACAAAATGCCATAATAATAAGCACAATATAACATATTGTTCTATGTATATTGAGCCCAACTTTGCTGCTCTTGTGATGAATATTACGCCCTACTGTTAAGCTTTGATTCATAAATTAAGCCCTCCGCAAATGAACTATTATTGTATCTCAACCATCTATTTCTCTTTTGTTGAGATTTCTTCTCTTGCTTTGCAGCACTATAAGAAGGAATTAATGTCTTGAAAACAACAACAGATAAAATACCAGTAATAACAAATAAGATGACACTTAATGCTCCAGATAAACCATAATTTCTAGAAGTTGAAATCATAGCATATAGCCACATCATAATTGTATTTGAAGTAAGTTGTGGTCCTCCAGTAGTTTGAGTATAAATCTGCGCTGCATCAAATAATTGAATACCACCAATCATTGACGTAACAAATACATAAACAAATATTGGCATTAATAAAGGCATCGTAACTGATACAAATGTTCTCATTGATCCAGAACCATCAAGTCTTGCTGACTCAAATATTGATTCATCAATACCCATAATTCCTGACATCAATAATATACAAGTATTACCAGTCCACATCAGAACATTAATAAGAGCAATAACAATACGAACCATCCAAGCATCTTGTCTAAAATTAACCATCCAACCCATACTATGAACTAGCATTGTAATAGGTCCATTAGAATCAAGAAGCATAAAGAATAAGTAAGCAAAGGCTGTCGCCATAATTAGGTTTGGCATATAAACAACGCCTTTAAAGAAACCTTGGAATTTTAAATTTAATCGTTTATCAGTAAACCAAACAGCAAATAATAATGCAAAGACAAATTGAGGAATAGCTCCTAATATCCACAATATAAGTGTATTTCCCATATATTTCCAGAATGTCTCCCCTGTTAAAAGGTTTACATAGTTTGCAAAATTATTCCAAGTTGGTCCAACTTGTTCAAGTAAAACTCTTCGATAATCAAAAAATGAATAATAAATAGTTTGAAATAAAGGAATAAGTTGAAAAATAATGAAAATAACAAAAAAAGGTATTATGAATATATAACCCCATTTGTCATAAGAAACATTTTTTCTAACTTTCCTAACGGTACCATCTGGCATTACAACTTCTTCACCAGCTATACCTTGTTTGATTTTTTTCATAATACTCCTCTCTTTTTGTTATTTTATTATAAATAAGATACCCCTAGAGGTTGCCCTCTAGAGGTATGATTTGTATTTCAGGATTAATTAGAAATTATAAGTTAATTCTGGATATAAAGCAGTAACAGCAGTCTTGAAGTTAGCTAAAGCTTCATTATAAGTAGCTGTGCCAGCGAAATAATCGTGCATAGCATTTTGGAACTTTTCATTACAGCCTTGATCATAAGCAGTCATATTCTTCATACTGATCTTAGAAGCATTCTTTGTGAATAATGCAATATGATTTTGTCCGCCTAAGAAGCTTGAACCATAGCTTTCATCAGCTGCAATTGATTCCATAGCAGTTTGATGATTTGTATAGTCTTGTTCAATACGAGTAATTGAGTTAGCAACACTTCTTGTGCAAGTTAAGTCTTTCATAATATCTTTAATTTGTGAGACATTATCAGTACCTTTACAACCATGAATCCATGTTCCACCCCAATACCATGAAGCTGGACCTTCGCAAACTCTATATTTTCCATATAAACCATTGCCTAAAGCAGCTGGAGCAGTTGCATCAGCAAGTGAATTTCCTGCTAATGTGAAGTTAATTCCCCATGTAGAATAGAAGAAACCAAATACTTTTCCTTCTGGTCCTTGATCTTTACCCCAAGCACCACTCCAAAGAGTTGTATCTCCACAATAACCACTATCAACATAAGTTTTTGTATCATCGGCCCATTTCTTAATATTGTTATCAATAGAAACCTTACCATCAGTAACCCATGGAGCAGATGTATTATTTGAATAGACACGGTATGAATCATCATAACCAGATAACATCTTATATCCTTTGTCTTTCATCTTCTTAGCAACAGCATTGAAACCATCCCAAGTTGAAATCATTGCTTGAACTTTAGTTGGATCAGATGTTCCTAATACTTCTTCAGCAATATCACTACGGAAGGCATATAGACCTGGAGTAGCTTGCCATGTTGTACCTTTTAAAGCACCATTTACAGAGGCAATATCTTTTGTATATTGATATTGTTCTGATAAATCATCATCTGTTAAGCCAATATCTTTTTCAACATCAAGAGTATAATCAGAATTACTATACTTTAAGATATAATCGGCTTCTGATAAGAACATATCAATCTTATCATCATCAGCGGCTGAATCTTGATTTAATAAAGCTTCATCAAGTGGAATTTGATAACCATTGTTATCATTTGCATGAATAGTCCATTTGACTTTTGTTCCATCTCTTAAGATATCATAGTCACCTTCGGTTTTTACATATCCAGTGTAATAAGCTCTAAATCTGTTTTGGAATTCGTTATTCCAAGCCCAAATATTTAAAACCTTTCCAGTAGATGTAGTACCGCCATCATCTGGGCAAACAGGACACTCAGTTCCTGAATCACCACAACTAACAACACTTCCGAGCATGCCAAGTGCGGCAACACCCATAACTAACAATTTAACTGATTTTTTCATAATTTCGTTTTTCCCTCCGAAAATCAATTTTTTATTATAATGCTCTACGCATTTATAACCTAACTTCTTGGAACTGCAACAGTTCCGCCTTCTTGCACTTTTCCACTAACATATATAACTTTAGGAATAAATGTAGAAAATTGTTCAATTCGTGCAACTAATTCAATAACAGCTTGTCGACCTAATTCTTTACTATCTTGCACATAGGTAGTAACAATTGGTCTTAAAATCCTAGAAATATTAACTCCATCATAACCGATAACGCTCATGTCTTCTGGGATTTTATATCCTGCTTGTTGTAAAGCAGTCATTCCCCCAATTAAGCTGATATCATCTGGATAAATAATACAAGTAGGAACAACAGGTTCACTTAATAATTTCTTTGTAGCTTGTCCTGAACCTTTAGGATCATGATAATCACTAGTAATTAAATAACTTTGTTTAACTTTTAAGTTCAAGTCTTGATGAGCTTTATAATATCCAGCTAATCGTTTACTAGTAACATCTGTTGTTTCACCATGAACGAAAGCAATCTTTTTATGCCCCATACTAGCAGCGTATTTAACCAAATCGTATAACCCGTTAGTATTATCTGACATAATGGCAGTTGAACAATTGTATATGTAATCAATTGTAACTGTTGGAATTTCACTATTCACAAGCTTAATTACTTGTTCGTCATGGAAATCTACGGAAGCAATGACTACGCCGTCAACATTCCTATATCTTGCATGTTCGAGATATGACATATCTTCATTTGTAATATTTTGTGAAATAAATGTTACATCATATCCACGAGACTCAGCTTCTGTTTTCACACTATCTAACATTGAAGAGAAATATTCGTGTTGAAGTCCGCTTCCGGTTTTATCAACGAAGAGAACACCAATACTATAAGATTTTTTAAGTTTTAAGGCTCTTGCACTTGCATTTGGTATATATCCAAGATCTTTTGCAGTCTTACATATATAAGCAATTGTTTCTTCCTTAAGTTCCTTTGAATTATGAAGAGCTTTAGATACTGTTGCAGTAGAAACACCACACTTTTTAGCAATATCTTTAACTTTGATCATTTTTCACCTCTTATTGTAAGCGCTTTCTTAATCGATTTCGTGATTATTATAAAATTATTTGTTTTAGGTTGTCAACAAAATAAATAAAGAAAATTTATTATTCTTACTTAAAATATCATATTATATATGATATTTATCGCACTTTTTTAATTTTTTTAAAGAATCTTTTTTTATTATTTATATTGATTTTTAAGATTAAATGTATAAAATAATAATTGAATTACGAAATCGATTAAGTAGTAAAAAAGAACTAATGTAAGCGATTTCATCGAACAAAAAAAGGAATTTACATTATGAAATTTGGTTATTTTGATGATTTAAAACGTGAATACGTTATTACTACCCCTAAAACTCCTTATCCATGGATTAATTATTTAGGTCATGATGATTTTTTCTCATTAATTTCTAATACTTGTGGAGGCTATTCTTTTTATAAGGATGCTAAACTTAGAAGGCTTACAAGATATAGATATAATAATGTTCCAAACGACATTTCTGGTAGATTCTATTATATTAAGGATGAAAATACAATTTGGAACCCTGGATATCTTCCAACAAAAACAAAATTAGATAAATATGAATGTCACCATGGGTTAAACTATACAAGATTCATTTCTGAAAAAAATGGGATTGAAACAAATTTGTTATGTTTTGTACCAAATGGCGATAATTGTGAAATTAATAAACTTGTTATTTCAAATAACACTAAAAAAACTAAAGAGATTGATGTATATGGTTGTGTTGAATTTTGTTTTTATAATACTGTTGATGATTCAACAAACTTTCAAAGAAATTTAAATATTGCAGAAGTTGAAGTTGATGATAATACAATTTATCATAAGACAGAATATAGAGAACGTAGAAACCACTACTCTTTCTGGTATGTAAATAAGAAGCACGATGGATTTGATAGTGATCGTGATGAATTTTTAGGATTACAAAACGGTTTTGAAATGCCTGATAATGTAAAGAATGGCATTTCGAAAAATAGCGTTTGTGCTGGTCGAGAACCAATTGGGTGCCACCACTTTAAACTAAAGATTCAAAAAAATAGTTCAGTAGAATTAATATTTATGTTAGGTTATGTAGAAAACAATGAAGATAAAAAATTTATTGCACCTAATATTATTAATAAAGATAAGGCACATGCATTAATGGAGAAATATGACACTGTTAAAAAAGTTGATGCAGCCTTTAATACATTAGAAGATACATGGAAAGATTTATTATCTACTTATATTGTAAAAACTCCAGATGAAAAATTTAATAGAATGGCAAATATTTGGAATCAATATCAATGTATGATGACTTATTGTATGTCTCGTAGTGCATCATATTTTGAAAGTGGCACTGGTAGAGGCATGGGTTTTAGAGATTCTTGCCAAGATTTATTAGGATTTGTTCATTTAATTCCTCAAAAAGCAAAAGAAAGAATTATTGATATTGCTTCTATTCAATTTAAAAATGGATCTACATATCACCAATATCAACCACTTACTAAACGTGGAAATGCTGATATTGGAGGCGGTTTTAATGATGATCCATTATGGTTAGTTGCTGCTGCTAGCGCATATATTAGAGAAACTGGTGACTTTACAATTTTAGATTATCCTACTCCATATAATAACGAGAAAGGTAGTGAAGAACCATTATATAATCACTTATTAGCAAGTGTTAATTTTACAAGAACACATTTAGGACCTCATGGTTTGCCATTAATTGGCAGAGCTGATTGGAACGATTGTTTGAATTTAAACTGTTTCAGTAAGACTCCTGGCGAGTCTTTCCAAACTGTTTCAAATTATGAATCGGGAAAAGCTGAATCGGTCTTTATTGCTGGTATGTTTGTAAAATATGGTAAAGAATTTGCAGATTTAGCAAAGAATTATAACAAAGAAGAAGATGCAAAAAATGTTCTTGAAAGCGTTAAAAATATTGAACAAGCCACTATTAAAGATGGTTGGGATGGTGAATGGTTTGTTCGTGCATATGATGCTTATTCTCATAAAGTTGGTAGTAAAGAATGTGAAGATGGTAAAATATTTATAGAATCAAATGGTTTTTGTACTATGGCAGGAATTGGAAAAGACTTAGGTTATGGTAAAAAAGCATTAAACTCTATTCATAAATATTTATTAAACGACTATGGAATTGAATTATTATACCCACCATATCACGAATATCATGTTGAACTTGGTGAAATTTCTTCATATCCACCTGGAAATAAAGAGAATGGATCAGTATTCTGCCACAATAACCCATGGGTAACTTTAGCTTATTGTGAAGAAAATGAACCAGAAGAAGCATTTGATTTATATAAGCGAAATGCTCCTAGTTATATTGAAAATATTAGTGAAATTCATAAGACTGAACCATATGTTTATAGTCAAACTATTGCAGGAAGATGTGCTGCTCATTATGGAGAAGCCAAAAATTCATGGCTAACAGGTACAGCAAGTTGGTCATTTGTTGCACTATCACAAGGTATATTAGGTATTATTCCTGAGATTGAAGGATTAAGAATTAAACCTTGTATTCCAAAAGCATTTAATGAAATTACTTTAAAACGTATATTTAGAGGTGCTACATATAACATTCATATTACGAATAAAGTAGCAAAAGAAAAAAAGATGTTTGTTGATGGTAAAGAAATAAATGGAGATATTATTCCATTTGTTAAAAATAAAAAATGCTATGACGTTACAATAACTATGTAGGAGGTTATCTTATGGCAAAAGAAGAAAAGAAAGTTGAAAAAGTAAAAGAAGTTCCAAGTGCTGAAGTGCAAAAAACTCATCGTACAGTTTTATCTTGTCCTAAAGATGCATATGTATCTTTACAACATATTGATAAAATTTATGATAATGGAGTTCAAGCAGTATTTGATTTTAATTTAGATGTCAAAAAACATGAATTTATTGTTTTTGTTGGCCCATCTGGTTGTGGTAAGTCCACTACTTTAAGAATGATTGCTGGTCTTGAAAACATTACAAGCGGACATTTATTTATCGATGGAGAATACGTTAACGATGTTACTCCAAAGGATAGAAACATAGCAATGGTCTTCCAAAGTTATGCTCTTTACCCACATATGACTGTATTTGATAATATGGCATATTCATTAAAAATTAATAAAGCTCCAACTAAAGTTTTAACAGAACAAAGTAAAGAACAAATTAATGCTTTAGAAAAAGAACTAAATAACGAATTTAATAATTTTAGAAAAATAAACAAACGTAGAGATAATCTTGAAAAAATTCATAGCGAAAGAGAAAATGCTCAACGTGATTATGAATCTATTAAAGATGCTAAGAAAAAAGACAAATTTGGCAAATATATAGCTAAACTAGATACTAAATTAGTTGATTACGATAAAGTTAATAAAGAAGCTATTGAATACGACAAAAAAATTGAAGCTTTAAGTTCAAAATTAAAAGCAGCAAAAGATAAAGCTGTTTATCAATATGATATCGATCATAAAAGGGCTGCTTATTTAGAAAAACAAATTGAAAAAGCTGAAAAAGAAGGCGATACAAAGAAATTGCCTGATTTAAGAGAACAACTTAAAACTGCTCAAACTACAAAAGTTCCTGTCGTTCAATTAAAACACATTTCTAAAAATGAAATTAATCGTAGAGTTCATGAAGCTGCTCGTATTCTTCAAATTGAACAATATCTTGATCGTAAACCAAAGGCATTATCTGGTGGTCAAAGACAAAGAGTCGCTTTAGGAAGAGCTATTGTTAGAAATGCTAAAGTTTTCTTAATGGATGAACCTTTATCTAACCTCGATGCAAAATTACGTGTCCAAATGAGAAGTGAAATTGTTCGTTTACACAATCAATTAAATGCAACAACAATTTATGTTACACACGATCAAACAGAAGCTATGACAATGGCAACAAGAATTGTTATTATGAAACTTGGTCATATTCAACAAATTGGAACTCCAATTGAAATTTATAATCATCCATCCAACTTATTCGTTGCTGGATTTATTGGTTCTCCTGCTATGAACTTCTTCAAAGTAAAATTTGATAAAGGCACTATTACATTTGATAATGGCGATAAGATTAAGGTTCCTACAAAAATTTATAAAGATAAAAATATTCCTAGTGAAGCTATTATTGGTATTAGACCTGAAAACATTCATAACGATAAAGGCGAACACGCTAAGGAATTCCCAGATGCAATTGTTGAACTTAAAGTTAAAGTTGCAGAATTATTAGGGAATGAATATTATGTTCATGCTGATTTCGCTGGAAAAGAATTAGTTTGTAAGATGGAAGCCAACCAAACAATAAATGTTGGCGATAAGATTAAAGTTTGTTTCAATCTTAATAAACTCCACTTCTTTGATGTTAAAACAGAGAAAGCTATTTAAGGAATAACCTCCTTTAATTCCAATAGCGATTTGCAGGAATTATAAGCAAATCAGAAAACCACAGTTTTGTCCGAGCTGTGGTTTTTGCATAAAAAAAAGCCACAATTGAGTGGCAATTGAATCCGGAGGGAACCGAATTTACGATTTTATAATACGAAACAATTTCGTAAAAATCAAGGGTTTTTATACGTAAATTAAATATTTGTATCATTTTTTAAGTAATCAATTATATATTTTACTTTTATTTCATAATTTCTTACGGCTTTTTTAGCATAACTTTTTACATATTGATCTCTTAGAATTTTTGAAAGGTTTACTAGAAAACTACTAAAATCAAAGTTTTTTGCACTTTTGAAAATTACCTTATGTAAGACTAACCTAAAATCTCTTTTATTCATTTTAATGTTCATTAATAATAAATATATTTTTTCTACATTATCATAATTTTTGAAATATGACCCTTCTACATATATTTCATTAATTAAATTAATAACTAATTCCTCTTTGGTTATGGCATAAAGACTTACAATTTTATTCATTGATTCAATTCTTAAATCAATAATTGTTGGGTTTAAAAAGCTTTTTCCTTGATTAAATAATTCCAACTCAAAATTATCAATTTGATAATTAAAATTATCTAATAGTGAAAAATTCACCAATTTAACATCTCCTTTTGTAAATATTTTTTTAACAATAAATGTTAAGCCATCTTCTCCTCCACTTAACGATCTAAAGAATTCATAAACCGTTTCATCCTCGAAGTGATAACGAAGTAAGTCCATTTGAAACATTGCATGATAATCTAAATATTGAGGAACTAACCTATTTACTAAGATATTGCCCCTTAAAATTGTAGTATCTTTAAATATCGAATTAGAAACCTTATATAAAAATAAATCAACCATAGCATTAAAATTTGCCATGTTCTCGTTATTATCACTCTTTCTATAATAAGAAACTAAATCTAGGACCTTAATCATTAAAGTACCTCTACTAGGATTCTATTATATAAGACTTTACCATATCTAAATTTTTCAAGAAGTTTTCTTAGCATTCCTAAATCAAGTGTACTACTTATTAATCTATATCTTTTAATGACTTCGCAATAATAATTTAAAGAATATTTATTTTTATTCCTTACTAATTCAATAAGCATACGTTCTTTAGAGTATACTCTTACTTCAATTCCATTATATTTCATAATAGTTATACCTAAATAAGCTACATTCTTAAAAGCATAGTTGCATTCGACAAAATTTTCCTTTATTCTAGTAGAATTTCTCTCAATAGTTAAATAATAGTTTCTTGGTACAAAGTTTGATAAACCCAAGATTTGAAAAGCACTATAAGATGAAAAAACTGCTTCAGGATATTTCTTTTTTAATATCTCAACATTTGAATAATTTGATTTAGTTGAATAAATCCCTCTTTCAACTTTGTACAAAGTTCCATTTGTTAAAGCTTTCTTAATGTTATAATCAGTATGCAACTGATCTAGCAATTCATCATAATTTAATATCATAATAGTATTTTAAAGTATTTTTCCACTATTTTCAACCATTTGTGTATGATTACTAAACAAATTTTTAACTATTTAGCACGTTTTTATTGTATTTTATCAACTAAAAACTACTAAATAACTACTTTTAATGCTTTTATGCATATTCATCTAAAATGCTCTTCTTAATTCTTTTTTTTAAATCTAATATATTAGTAGCGAAATAAAAACGCTACATATAGACAAATGGATTTCTGAATGTATTTTTAAGACCCACTTTTGTTATCTATATTATATATAGCGATTATTTCAAAATAAACTCAAGGAGTAAAGAAATATGATTAATGTTAAAAAAAGAGATGGATCAGTAGTAAGTTTTGATTTAGGTAAAATTCAAAATGCTATTATTAAAGCCTTTGATGCAGAACATCAAGACTACACAAAAGAAATTGTTGAACTATTATCTTTAAGAGTCGTTGCAGACTTTGATTCAAAAACTAAAGATGAAGTAATTTCTGTTGAAGATATTCAAGATTCAGTTGAAGTCGTCTTGATTCAAGCTGGATATATTAAAGTTGCTAAGGCTTATATGGAATATCGTAAAACACATCAAAATTTAAGAAGTTTTAAAGAAACAGAATTAGATTATGCAAAAGTTGTTAATAACTATTTAAATATTAACGATTGGCGTGTAAAAGAAAATTCTACTGTCACATATAGTGTTGGCGGCTTAATCTTATCAAATTCAGGAGCTGTCACTGCTAACTATTGGCTAAGTGAAGTTTATCCAAAGGAAGTTGCTGATGCTCACCGTAATGCTGATATTCATATTCATGATTTAAGTATGCTAACTGGTTATTGTGCTGGTTGGAGTTTAAAGCAACTTATTACAGAAGGTTTAGGTGGCGTTGTTGGAAAGATTACTTCTTCTCCAGCTAATCACTTATCAACTTTATGTAACCAAATGGTTAACTTCCTTGGTATTATGCAAAATGAGTGGGCTGGCGCACAAGCTTTTTCAAGTTTTGATACTTATCTCGCTCCTTTCGTTAAAAAAGACAATTTATCATATAAAGAAGTTAAACAATGCATTCAATCATTTGTTTATGGTGTTAATACTCCATCAAGATGGGGAACACAAGCACCATTTACCAATGTCACTCTTGATTGGACTGTTCCAAACGATCTTGCAAATTTAAATGCCATTATTGGTGGAAAAGAAATGGATTTTAAATATAAAGATTGTAAAAAAGAAATGGATATGGTCAACAAAGCATTTATTGAAATCATGATTGAAGGCGATGCTAATGGTCGTGGTTTCCAATATCCAATTCCAACTTATTCTATTACTAAGAATTTTGATTGGTCAGAAACAGAAAATAATAAATTATTATTTGAAATGGCCGCAAAATATGGCACTCCATATTTCTCAAACTATGTTAATAGTGATATGGAACCAACAGATGTTAGAAGTATGTGCTGTAGATTAAGACTTGATTTAAGAGAATTAAGAAAGAAATCAGGTGGTTTCTTTGGCTCTGGTGAATCAACAGGTTCAATTGGTGTTGTTACAATCAATATGCCTAGAATTGCTTATTTATCAACAGATGAAAAAGATTTCTATACTCGTTTAACACATATGATGGATATTAGTGCTGAATCCTTAAAGATTAAACGTAATGTTATTACAAAATTACTTGATGCAGGATTGTATCCATATACAAAAAGATATCTAGGAACATTTAAGAATCACTTCTCAACTATTGGATTAGTTGGTATGAATGAAGCTTGTTTAAATGCTCGTTGGCTAAAGAAAGATTTAACACATAAAGAATCTCAAGAATTTACAAAAAGTGTCCTTAACTTTATGAGAAATAAGTTAAGTGATTATCAAGAAAAATATGGCGATTTATATAATCTTGAAGCTACTCCAGCTGAATCAACAGCTTATAGATTAGCTAAACATGATAAAGAAAGATATCCAGATATTATAAGTGCCTCTGATAATAAAGAAGTTCCTTATTATACTAATAGCTCAAATTTACCAGTTGGATTTACAGATGATATCTTCCAAGCATTAGATGCACAAGATCCATTACAAGTTTTATATACTTCAGGTACAGTATTCCATTGTTTCCTTGGTCAAAGACTTCCAAATTGGAAATCATGTATGAATTTAGTTAGAAAGGTTTCTGAAAATTATCACATTCCTTACTACACTATTTCACCAACATATTCCATTTGTAAAGATCACGGCTATATTCAAGGTGAACAATATGTTTGCCCAATATGTGGGAAGAAAACAGAAGTTTATTCACGTATTACAGGTTACTATCGTCCATTACAAAATTGGAATGATGGAAAAACTGAAGAATTTAAAGAAAGAAAAACTTATAAGGTTGAGACTTCAAAATTAATTAAGAAACAAGGTGATGCATGTTCATGTGAAGATCCAAATGCTGTAAAGACGGAAAATAAAGTTGATGAATTATTATTATTCACATCACCAACATGTCCAAATTGTAAGATGGCAAAATCATTACTTGATAATGCAGGTATTAAATATAACAACATTGATGCTGTAAGCAATAAAGATGTTACATTATCTTATGGTATTAAAAAAGCACCAACACTATTAGTTCCAAATACTAAGGGTGGTTATGATGCTTATGAAAATGCTTCATTAATCAAAGGCTACATCGAAAGTAGACGTGCTTAATGAAATACGATGTAATAATAATCGGCGCAGGAGTCGGCGGGATGACCGCCGCTCTTAACGCTTTAAGGGGTGGCAAATCATGCTTAATTCTTGAAAAAGAGAATGTAGGCGGACAAATAGCTAATTCTCCAAGAGTAGAAAATATACCTGGAACAAAAGAAATTTCAGGCCAAGAATTTTCTGATAAATTGTTTGAACAAATCGATGCACTTGGATGTAAGTTTGAACTTGAAGATGTTCTTGAAGTTTCAAAAAATGGGAACGAATTTATAGTAAAAACAAACTACAATACTTATGAATCGTTAGTTGTAATTATTGCAACAGGTTCTAAACATCGTAAAATTGGAGTTCCTCGTGAAGATGAATTAGTTGGAAAAGGTATTAGCTATTGTGCTGTTTGCGATGGAGCTTTCTATAATGGGGAAGATGTAGCAATTATTGGCGATGCAAATACTGCCTTACAATATGCATTATTACAAGCAAATACCTCACCAAAAGTATATTTATTAACACTTTTTAATAAATTCTTTGCTGATGATATATTAGTAAAAAGAGTATTAGAAAAGAAAAATATTATTGTTGAGCATAATCTTAATTTGATTGAATTAGTTGGTAAAAATGAAATAAGTTCAATTAAATTAGAAGACACTAAAACACATGAAATAAAAGAATTTAATGTTAAATGTTGTTTCATATGTGTTGGACAAATCCCAGATAACAATAGATTTAAAAATATAGTAGATCTCGATAAACAAGGTTATATTATAGCAAACGAACTCTGTGAAACTAAAACTAGTGGATTATACGCTATTGGAGATTGTAGAGTTAAGAAAATGCGACAAGTTATTACTGCTTGTAGTGATGGAGCAATTGCTGCAATACAGGCTACAAATTATATTAATTCATTATAAAATAAAACCGAATTCAAATATGAATTCGGTTTTTATATGTCATATCCTCTTAGTTCAACAGACTTGATATTCTTTTCAAGAATTTTTTTAAAATTCAATGCAGTATCACGGTCTATTTCATGAAGACCTCTTTTAATACAATATTCGCTATCAATAAAATGTTGAATAAAATAACGATCAGCACCCTTTAGCATTTCTCCAATTTCAACAATATCTGATTCACTATGGTATTCTTTCATCATTGTCGTTCGAAATTCATAACGCACTCCACAATGCATAATATAATCAATACTTGATTTTATTTTATTTAAATCAAAATTAGTACCAATTGTTTTATTATAGTTTGTAAAAGAATTTTTAATATCCATCGCAATATAATCTAACAAATGTTCATTAACTAGTTCTTTAATAACATTTAAATTAGAACCATTTGTATCAAGTTTAACTTTTAATCCAAGCTTTCTGATTTCTATAATCTTATCTTTTAAATCAGGCATTAAAGTTGGTTCTCCTCCAGTAATACAAACAGCATCCAAAACACCTTTTCTTTTGGTTAAATATTCGTAAATATCAGACCATGGAATTTTAATTACCTCATTAGGAGTTAAAACTAAAGAAGAATTTTGACAAAATGGGCATCTGAAATTGCATCCACTTGTAAAAAGTGTACATGTAATGTTGTCATCAAAATCAACTAAAGATAATTTTTCAATACCACTAAAGTCCATATTATTATGATATATCTAAATAGCTAAAATATAAAGAAAATTAGGAGCAAAATAAAAGGGTCTTTCAATGAAAACCCTATCAAATCCCACTTCATTTTAATAAAATTACAAATTTTACGAAAATGAAATAGTTACGTTTTTTTATTGGTGGAGCCTACGAGGATCGGACTCGCGACCTCCTCCATGCCATGGAGGCGCTCTCCCAGCTGAGCTAAGGCCCCAAACGCAACTATTATAATATTAAAAAAATCGCTTAAAATCAATGCTTATTTTAATTAATTATTGTTTTTCTTCAGTTTTAGAAATTGATAGAGCACTTATTGGTTTAGTAATTGCATAAATTAATAAAGAACCAATTGAATTTCCAACAATATTTATTAGTAATAACATGAGTATTTCAGGTGTAAATTTATTTGTAAATAAAGAGGTACCAAAATAGAAAACATTTGCAATACAGTGATCAAAACCACAACTTACAAAAATAATAATAGGAAAAATAATTCCAACAATTCTCAAAAATGGATTATCGTATTTTTTAAAAAAGAAAACTGCTAGATAAATCATTATTCCACAAAAAATAGAAGAGAACAAAGTTTTGTACCAGCCACTTCCACTATCATAAATATTTAGCTTTCCAGTAACACAATTGTTTACAAGTGTAACTAACTCCCCATCTGTTCCATCAAACAAAACAAAAAATAAAGAAACAATTAATGCACCAATAATGTTAAAAACCAATGCAATTATGCACTCGATTACCTTTTCTTTTTTATTTCCTTCAAAAACAAATCCAATTTTACCAGTATATAAGTTTGTTCCAAGAAAACAAACGAATATTAATCCAAAGGCAAATACTACTGAGCCTAATGCTTTACCTAATCCTGGCATAGAACTATTAGCAAATAGTTTAATCATCCCAAAATTAGCAATTCCTGCAATCGCAATCAAAATACCAGCAAAGAGCCCGTTAAGACACGAAATTAAATTTTTCTTCATATATATTATTCCTTTTAATATGTTCTTATTTATAATACACCATAACCTATTTTATTAATAATAAAAAAGTAGAAATCTCTACTTTTTAATTCAATATTAATGGCGCCCTCGGGGCGATTTGAACGTCTGACCTTCTTCTTAGGAGGAAGCTGCTCTATCCAGGCTGAGCTACGAGGGCACTTTTACTATTATAGTTAAAAATCAAAGTCAAATAAAGATATTGAATCGTCTTCTTTTAAATCTTTTAAAACTCCTAAATCTTGAAGCTGTTCTAAAGTTGTTTTATTAATTTTCCCACGTTTCATTAAATCATCTTTACTTGTAAATTGTTTGATTGCCCTTTCTTTAACTAGCACATCACCAGCAATCGCTCCAAATCCATCTAAAACTTTAAATGGAGGTATTAATGAATTTGTTTCTTTATCTATAACAAAAGAATTTGAATCACTCTTTTCAAGAGAAATATTTGAGAATTTATATCCTCTTTCATAAAACTCTAAGCATACTTCTAATGTATCAGAGATATCTTGATCTTTTTTATTTAATTTTTTCTCTAATTTCTTCTTTTCATCTAATGCTTCTAGTTTTAAATGTATAGCATCTATTCCTCTAATCATTGATTTAATATCATATTGTTCACAACGTAATGTAAAGAATGTAGCATAATATTCTAGAGGGAAATATACTTTATAATATCCAACTCTAACAGCCATCATAACATATGCACAGGCATGTCCTTTTGGAAATAAATATTCAATTTTATTACATGCATTAATATAAAATTCTGGAACATTATGATCTTTCATTACTTTAATTTGTTCTGGTTTAAGATATTTATCCTTTTTACGTACAGTTTCCATGATTGTAAAAGCATCATGGGAAGGGACACCTTTCTTCATTAAATCGACCATAATATCATCTCTACAACCAACAACAGTATCAAAATTCATGACTTTATCTTTAAATAATTCTTCTTGGTTGTTTCCCCAAACATTAGTTCCGTGACTTAATCCTGAAATAATCATTAAATCAGAAAAAGTTTTTGGGTTTGTTTCACGCAACATTTGACGCGTTAAATGAGTACCAAATTCAGGTAAACCAAGTGCACCATTATCTTTAGGCATATATTTATGCAACATATTCAAAGCATCGTCCGTTGTAAATAACGATAATACTTTTGGATCATTCATAGGAATTCTTAAATAATTAAATCCTGATAAATCTGACATCATTTTAACAGCTTGAGGATCAACGTGTCCTAACATATCAAACTTTAGTAATGTGTCATGAATGGAAGAAAATTCAAAGTGGGTAGTTTTCCAAGTTGCATCAAGATCTCCTGCAGGATATTGAACAGGACAAAAATCATAAACGTCATTATCTCGTGGAATAACAACGATTCCACCTGGATGTTGTCCAGTGGTTCTTTTAACTTCTTCACAACCATGTGCTAATGCTGCAACATAAGAATCGTTTATATTTTTAAAATAGCCTTTTTTCATTAAAGCCTTAACATAACCGAATGCTGTTTTTTGTTGAACAGTAGATATAGTTCCCGCTCTAAAAACCTTATCTTCACCAAGTAACTCTTTAGTAAATAAGTGAGCTTTAGGTTGAAAATCAGCTGGGAAATTAAGATCTATATCAGGAACTTTATCAGCTTTAAAGCCTAAGAATGTTTCAAAAGGAATTGATTGACCGTCTCCAATCATTGTTTCTCCACAGATAGGACATTTCTTTAAAGGCAAATCAAAGCCACTTTTGATATCATTTTTATCATAAAGTTCAAAGTGTTTACATTTTGGGCATCTATAATGAGGTGGTAATGGATTAACTTCAGTAATTCCAGCCATTGTAGCTGCAAAAGATGAACCAACACTTCCTCTACTTCCAATAATGTAACCTTTTTCATGACTCATTTTAACCATTTTATGAGAAATATAATAGGTAACAGCATAGCCATTGCTAATAATACCATCAAGTTCTTTTTCTAAACGATCACTAATAATTTCAGGTAATTTTTCACCATATAAATTATGAGCTGTTTCATAACAAATATTTCTTAAATCTTTATCACAATTATCAATTACAGGTGGACAAAGATGATTTGGTAATATATCAAAAGTATCAATAGAATCACATATTTTATTTGTATTTGTTACAACATATTCGTACGCTTTATCTTTTCCAAGCCATTCAAAAGCATCAAGCATTTCTTTAGTAGTTCTAAATTCCATATCAGGATTTGGGTAATATGGTTTATCAGCATATTTAGGTTTGTAATGTCTTAATGGATGACGAGCTCCACCTACCCTATCAGACTCAATAAAAATATCACGATATTTTTTATCGCTAGGATTTAAATAATGACAATCACCTGTAGCAACAATTATTTTTTTCTTAATATTTGCACAGTCGATGATATCCATAATATTTCTTTTTAAATCATCAATATCTTTAACATCATTTTCATAAATTAAATTTGAATAATTTGCTAAAGGCTGAATTTCTATATAATCATAAAAATCCATTGCTTTACTTAAAGCTTCTCTATTTTTCCTTAAAGTTGCATTAAATAATTCACCATTTGCGCAAGCACTACCAACTAATAAATTTGAACGAAATTTTTCTAATATTGAACGTGGAACAAAAGGATGCGCACCAAGACAATTCACATGAGAATAAGTAATAATTTGGTATAAATCCCTTAATGCCGCATGATTTTTACAAAGAACAGTAACATGATAACTTCCTCTACTCATCTTTTTCAAATATTCATCAGGAATAGGCAACTTTTCCAAATCTTTATGCAACAAATGTCCATCTAATTTTTTAATTAAAAGAGGCTTTATAATAAGCCAACAATCGGCTAAAACTTCAGCATCATAATCAGCTCTATGTGCTACATGCTTTTCTTTTTTACTAGCAACTAAAACTTCATCATCACTATCATCATCACTATTACTATCAGTTTCATAATTAACATCACATCTTTTACATAAACTGCCTAAAGAGTGGGATCTATTTTCAGGAAATAAGAAATGTGAAATTTGCAAAGTATCTATTGCTGGAAAATCAAGTTTTAAAAAACCATTATTAACCATTTCTTCATTTAATAACCAATAATCGAATTGAATGTTATGTGAAATTAATATAGAACCTTTACAAAAAGCAAGAAATTTATCTATAACATCCTTAATATGAGGACAATCTTTTACCATTTCATCAGTAATATTAGTTTTTTCTTGAATTAGTTTTGGAATACTAACTCCTGGATTAATTAGTTGGTCATATCTATCTACAACAAAACCCTTAACAATCTTAACAGCACCAATTTCTGTTATATGATCATATTTTATATTTAAACCAGTTGACTCTAAATCGAAAACGACATATGATGTATCATTTAAATTTATATTTTGAGGATTTAAAGCAGCTGATAAATAATCATCAATCATAAAAAGTTCGCTTCCATAGAGCATTTTTATACCATATTTTTTACTCGCATCCTGTGCTAATGGAAAAGATTGAACTACACCATGGTCCGTTATTGCTAAAGCTTTATGACCCATATGTTTAGCTAATTTACAATATTTATCAATAGATGGTAATCCATCCATTTCACTCATATTTGTATGCAAATGAAGTTCTACTCTTTTTATTTCTTCATCATCATCTCTCATTGGAGTGTCAGGAAGGATATAAAAATAATGGCACATAATAACTAGTTCATTTCTATATTTATCAATACTAACTCTTCCTTTTATACGAATATTTTGATCGACTTTAATATTCTTTAAATCTTCTTCTTTTAATGAATTGCTATTAGAAATAATAGTAACGTTTATAGCTCCATCTTGATCTTCAACACCTAATTTTACTAACGTTTTTCCAGTTTTAGTTTTTCTAGAATCCATTTCATAAATAGAGCCATTAATATCTACAGCACCAGAATTAGAATCAATATTTTTAATTCGATATTCAACATAACCACCTTTTTTAAAAACATTGCTCTCTCGTCTTTCAGAAACCATTGTTTCATAATTTGTTTTTATTCTAGTTACTAAATCACTTTCAGATTCTTTTTTAATATCTTCGAAACTTTTTTCTTCTACTTTTGGTTCTTCATTATCCTTTTCTTCGTCATCTTTGTTTTCTTCATCTTTATTTTCATCAACAACCATAGAATTAATATCAAATCTATAATTAATAAATTTAAATAAAGAAGCTAAATCTCCTTCAATAGACTTGAAGTTTTCTTGTTCTTTTTCGTTTGTAAAAATAAAAGTAATATCACTATTATGAAGTGAAACTAAAGCATTAAAATTTTCTTGTTTTTCATTAAAATACCATGCATTTACAAGTTCTTTTATTGATTCATCTGTTATTTCATTCTTATAAATAAAGTTAATTTCATATTTATAATTTTTGATATTTCTTAAAGAATTTATAAATATTTGAAGATCTTGAAATTCCCAAGGAGTGTCTTTTTCAATATTATAAATATAATAATTTTTATCAACTTTCGATTTAGTGATGTTCTTAAAATACATATCAAAAACATTGGTATTTTCTATACCAATAGATTCTAAAAAACGTATCATTTTTTCATCAGTGCACATATTCTAAAATAAATTTATAATGTCTTTTACAAAGACAACCACCATTAAAAGCATAATCAAACCAAGCCCAACATAAGACATTATATTTTTAATTTTTGAAGGGAATGACCATGGCTTATATTCCTCTTTTTTCTCACCAACATTAATTTCTTTTACAACATTATTATCTTCACTAACTGTTTTTTCAGTTGATGTGTTGGTATTTTTATTTTCTTTTTTACTAGCTTCATATTTTTTACGTTTAGTGAAATTAACAATTCCTTCTACAGCACCAACAATAATTGACCATCCATCAAGTCCTGGAAATGGAAGTAAATTAAACAAGGCTAAGTTAACACTTATTGTGCCCCATGTATTTAAATATACATAAGCAGGATAATCATTTAATATAGTTGTTGTTTGGGTAAAAATAGCAACTGGACCACCTAATTGATCCCAACCTTGACCAACAAATAAGCCACCTAATGCTTGAGAAATTAAAGATGTTGATTGTGTCCAGCGATTACCAGCAACAGCAAATGATTTGGCACCATTCCAATAAGAATAGATATATGAGCCAAAACCAAATTCTTCAAGTTTTCCATCAGTTGTTGATGATGGTTTTACATGTAAATAAGCAGTGTCTATATCTAATACAGTTGATGAGCTAGAATAATCTTTGTGATTGATCATTACTTCAGCAGGAGAAATTGTAATATCTTCTCCATGAGTTAATTCATAATACGAATAAGAGCTATCTTTAATAACAGGTAAATAGATTGGAGTTACACTACCATCGACTTTATCATAAACTAAGTTTCCCTCAGAATCTGTTTTTAAAGTTGAAATATAGTAAGTGCCAGTATATTTTTCATTAACTGCAACTTTTATAACTTCACTAAAATCTAAATTATTTAATCCAGCGTTTGATGAATCAAATACTAAAGAATAATTCGAAGAATCTACATTACTAATTGTAATTGGATCATTTGGATTATTTATTGTTTGAAAAGACACTTTTTCATTGCTTTCATTCATATAATAAACAGTATAATTACTTAAATAATCAGCTTTTTTAACGTTAATTACATCGCTGCTGTCATATAAAATAGGATTAGATAAATCAAATCCAATTTCACCTTCTTTATCTACTGTTAATGTTTCTTGTTGTAATGCAGTATCACTAACAGAAATTTCATTGATATAATTTACACCTTTTTGTTCAAAACAAGAAGCACCAATAAAGAAAATTAAGTAAGCAAGGACAAAATTCATTATAATTCCACCACTATAAACACAAATTCTTTTCCAAGGATTAATATCGGATAGAGTTCTTCCTTTTGCAGCTTTATATTCTTCGGGTAGTTCTTCACAATTTTCAAACATTGCAACAAATCCACCAAGAGGAACGACTCTTAAAGTAAAACTAGTTTCACCATTTTTACGTTTAATACTAAATATTTTAGGACCAAAACCAATTGAAAAATCTGTACAATAAACTTTAAAAGATTTTGCAAAAATAAAGTGACCTAATTCATGGATACAAACAAGTACACCAAGGGCCACAACAAACAATACTATTGATAACACTGTATTCCAATTAAAACTCATATCTTATACCACCATATTCCTTATAATCTTATTCGTAATTCTTCTAACTTTTTTATTTGTAAAATTTAACGCTAGTATATTTATATTACTACTAAAGTGATAACTTGACATTACTTTATCAATAATTTTTTCAATATCAATAAAGTGAATTTTACCCTCAATAAACGCTTGCACACAAACTTCATTTACTGCATTTAAAACACAGCCATAATTACCTTTATTTTTAATAACTAAATCAGCATAATTAAGTAATGGAAATTGTTTCTTACTTAAAGGCAATAATTTATAGTTAGCAATAGTATTTATCTCGACATCGTCGAACTTTTCTTCTTTACAATATCCAAATGATAAAGCATATTTTATTGGTTCTATCATTGTAGGATTCCCCACTTGAAGTCTTGTTTCATTTTTAAATATAACATATGAATGCACATAACTTTTTCTATCAACAATTGTATCAATTTTATTAAGAGGAAAGTCAAACAAATAATAAGCCTCAATTATTTCAAAAGTTTTATTCATCATCGTTGCACTATCAATAGATATTTTTCTACCCATTGACCATGTAGGATGAGTTAATGCTTCTTTTAATGTAACTTTATTTAATTCTTTTTTATCATAATTGAAAAAAGGGCCACCGCTAGCAGTAATCACAATCTTTTTAACATTTTCTTTTTTCATGTTATATAAACACTTTGAAATAGCAACATGTTCAGAATCAATAGGATATAATTTGCCATGTTTTGTATCTAACAATTTGTTAATAATTTCTCCACCAACAACTAAAGATTCTTTATTAGCTAGTAAAAGTGTTTTATTCATTTTTAAAATTGAAATAGAAGGCAATAAACCAACATACCCTACAAGTGCATTTACAAAAACATCACTAGAAGATTTTTTAATTAGTTTTATTAGTCCTTTATCACCATAAAAAAACTTTTTATTTATGTATTTTTTCTTTAAAAATAAAAAATCAGTTTTATTTTTAACACAAATAAAATCAATACTTGGAAAAGAATTTAAAATATTATCTAATTTATCTATTTGATTTCCAATAGAAATAGCCTTTAAATCATAATTATTAAATGTTTTTAAAGCTAATAAAGTTTGGCTACCAATTGAGCCAGTTACACCTAAAATGCATAATTTATATATCATAAAAATATAAGCCAATTATTTGACATAGCAACTAGTAATAAACTGGCAGCTATACAAGAAAATATAATAGAATCGACTCTATCTAGCATTCCACCATGGCTCTTTAATATAAAGCCAAAATCCTTTATTTGGAAATTTCTTTTTACTGTAGAGAAAATAAGATCCCCAAAAGTAGCAGTAAAAGGAATAACTAAAGCTAAAATCAAAATATTCCACCAATGTGCTAAATCAAAAAACGAAAGTAAAGGATGGCCAAAATAAGCAAGTAAATATCCAGTTAAACAACTAAATACAACTGAAAAAATAAATCCACCAATAAATCCTTCCCATGTCTTTTTTGGTGATATTCTTGGGCACATTTTATGTTTTCCAAGCATTGAACCAACTAAATAAGCACCAACATCAAATAAGCAATCTGCTGCAACAACAAAAATAACTAATAAAGCAGATGTTAAATATTTAAAATTATCAGTAGTTGAATCCATACCAGCTTTTGCAGCATCAACAAATGGGAAATATCTTAAAAATAAAATACATTGAAAACCAAAACTAACAACAAAAAGCATTGTAATGAAATAAAATGCATCGTTTATTGTAAAATTTTTATCAAGCATTACCATTAAAAAGAAAAACAAAATAGATATAAAGAATGCCATAATTGAAATTTGAGGAGAATCAAATCCTCTCTTTAAATCAAAGATAAATTCGGTTCCTAATCTTTGTGATTCTAAAAAATAATCTAAGTTGTCTTTTAGAATAAGCCAAAAAACTAAAGAAAACATCATCAAATAAGCAAAAATATAAATTATACTTTTATAACGATGATTAATTGATTGTGGCGCCATTATAACTTCATGACAACAAATAGCAGATAAACAAAAAATAAGTGCTAAATAAACATAATCACCTAATATAGCACAAGGAATTATGATAATAATTAATACCAAAGCTACAAGTGTTCTTGAAAATAAATTCTTTTTTAAAGACAAATTAACTTTTGGTGTGTTCTTTGTATCTTCTTGCTTATTTTCCATATTAAATTGACATAATTTCTGTTTCTTTTACTTTTATTAAAGAATCAACAGATTTACACATATCATCAGTTACTTTTTGAACATCATTTTCTGCGTTTTTACGCATATCCTCAGAATAACCATCATCATTTTTAATACTATCTAAAACTTCTCTACGGACATTACGTATAGAAACCTTTGCTTCTTCACCATATCCTTTTGCCTTTTTAACAAGTTCTTTACGACGATCTTCAGTAAGGGAAGGAATAACTAATCTAATTTGATGTCCGTCAATAATTGGATTAATTCCAATATCACTTTTGTTAATTGCATCAACAATAGTTTTTACATCGTTTGCATCATAAGGAACAACAAGTAATTGACGTGGTTCTGGAACTTTAACAGCAGCAATTGATGTAACTGAAATCTTATCTCCATAATAATCACACATTAAATCACTTAATATTGCAGCATTTGCAACACCAGTACGAAGAGAACATAAATTGCCCTTTAAGTTCTCAACACATTTACCCATTTTCTCAGTAGAAACTTTTTTAATATCTTCCATAACTTACTCCTTTATAGTTGTACCAATTTTTTCACCATGGACAACTCTTAAAAAATTCTTTGGATCTTCCATTGAAAAGACTCTAACTTCAATTCCATGACCTTTTAGCATAGTAATTGCAGTTTGATCCATTACATCAAGATGCTTTTCAATGATTTCATTATATGTTAAATTTTCAATAAATTTAGCATTTTTATTTTTCTTTGGATCACTATCATAAACACCATCAACACCATTCTTACCCATTAAAATTGCATCAGCTTCCATCTCAAGAGCTCTTAAAGAAGCACAAGTATCTGTTGTAAAATAAGGATTTCCAGTACCTGCAGCAAATAAAACAACCTTCTTTTGGCTCAAATGAGCACGAGCTTTTTTAAATCTATATGGTTCACTAACTGCTCTTATTTCAAGAGCACTAATGACTCTATTTTCTACACCGATTTTTTCTAAAACACTGCTTAAAGCCATACAATTAATAATTGTACCAAGCATACCCATATAATCGCCATTTGTTTGATCAATACCAATCTTTTGGGCTAAACGACCTCTAAAAATATTCCCAGCTCCAATGACAATACCAATTTCAACACCTTCATCATGAAGATATTTAACTGCATCAGCTATGCCATCTAATCTACCTTTATCAATAATAGATAAATCATTTTTATCAGCTAAAGATTCACCACTTATTTTGAGAATTACTCGTTTATATTTTAGTTTCATAATACACCTCTTGATTATTATAACAAAAAAGGCGCAAAATTGTGCGCCTTATTTATATAATTTTTATTTAGCTTGTTCAGCAACTTCTTCAGCGAAGTTATCGACTCTTTTTTCAAGTCCTTCACCAACTTGGTAACGAACAAATTTAATAATACTGTTTCCTTTTTCTTTTAAAACTTGACCAACACTCTTTTCAGGTTCTAAAACAAAATATTGATCTTCAAGAACAGATTCAGATAAAACCTTATGAACTTTACCTTTAACAATATTTTGTAAAGCAGCCTCTGGTTTATTCTTTAATTTCTCATCATTCTTACAAACTTCAGTTTGAATAACTGTTTCTTTTTCAATATCGCTTGCAGGAATATCGCTTTCTTTACAATATTTTGGATTATTTGCAGCAATAGACATAGCAATTCCTTTTGCAAGTTCACTATCATCTTTACTAAGTAAAACAATAACACCAATTTTACCACCCATATGGAGGTAAGTTCCAAAACATTGTTCAGGAGTTTTTGTAATTGTTTCAAATCTTCTAAATGTTAATTTTTCACCTAATTTAACTGTAGCATCAGTAAATAATGTAGCAGTTTTATCTTGGATTTCTTTTACATCGGTATAACCATTGTGTAAAACTTCGGTAGTTACATCTTCACAAAGTTTCTTAAATGGATCACTTTTAGCAACGAAATCAGTTTCACAATTGAGTTCTGTAATAATTGCTTTTCCACATTTATCACAAACTTTAATAAAAGTTAAACCTTCAGCAGCAATTCTATCAGATTTTTTAGCAACTTTTGCAATGCCTTTTTCTCTAAGCCAATCACATGCTTTATCAACGTTATTATCGGTAGCATCGAGAGCATGCTTGCAATCCATCATGCCTGCTCCAGTTCTCTCACGAAGAATTTTAATATTTTCGATGTTTGCCATTTTAACTATTCTCCTTTTTTCTCAACTGGTTTTGTTTCTTCAGCTTTTTTCTCTACTGGTTTTTTAACCATTGGTTTTTTATCAAAACTTGGTTTCTTATCAAAACCTGGTTTTCTTTCAAAGTTTGGTTTTCTATCAGATGGAGCTCCATCAGAATTTCTGTCTCCTCTATTTTCGAATTGACTACGACGTGCTTTTTCTTTTTCTAATCTTTCACGTTGCATTTCTCTACGAGCTGCTAATCTTAAAGCATTTTCTCTATCTGCTTGACGGACAGCATCTTTCATTGTTAATTCTTCGCCTTCATCTTTAGTATAAGCAATAGTTGGTAACCCACCTCTTGCTTCAACAACTGCATCAGCTAATAAACCAATGATTAATTGAACTGATTTTGTAGCATCATCATTTCCAGGAATAACATAATTGATATTATCTGGGTTAGCATTTGTATCACAAATTGCAAATACAGGAATATTTAACTTGTTAGCTTCTCTAACAGCGTTATGTTCGATAGAAGGATCAACAACAACAACAGCATTTGGAACTTTTCTCATTTCCTTAATACCTTCAAGGTTTTTGCTTAATTTTTCTTTTTCTTTCTTTAAAAGGATAGCTTCCTTCTTTGGTAACTTATCCCAAGTACCATCAGTTTCAGCAGCTTCTAAATCTTTTAAACGTCTAATACGAGTTTGAATAGTCTTAAAATTAGTTAAAATACCACCTAACCAACGATTGGTAATAAAGAAACTACCACTTCTTAAAGCTTCAGCTTCAACGATTGGTTTAGCTTGTAATTTTGTGCCAACAAATAAAACTTTTCCATTGTCATTAACAACATCAACTAATTTTTTATAAGCAGCTTCAATACCTGCTTTAGATTTATTTAAATCGATAATGTATATACCATTACGTGGGCAATAGATGTATTTCTTCATCTTTGGATTCCACTTTCTGGTTTGATGTCCATAGTGAACACCTGCTTCTAATAACTTCTTAATTGTTACGATTGGAGCATTTGGATCACGAACAGCAGCAGCCATAGTGGCTTCATCAGCTTTTTTCTCATCTGCTTTTTGATCAACTACTTCTTCTTTTTTAACAGCTTCAACGACTTCTTTCTTAATTTCTACGCTCATAAATTTGAGACCTCCATTTGTTAAACCTCCACTATTTCTAAAATGCGCCCTCCAACTTTTCGGAGACTAGGAACATCAATCCATAGTGTGTGTATTCTTGTGACAACGCACAAGTAAAAGTATTTTACTACTTTTTATATATATAAATCAATCAAAAAGTAGGCTCAAATCAAATCTTCTATCTAGAAAATAATTATTTATTTTTATTTGCTCTCGGAAAATGCTCTTCATATTGCTTTTTTAACGTTTGCTTCGTAACATTTGTATAAACTTGCGTTGTATTAATTGAAGAATGACCAAGTAAAATTTGAATTGTTCTTAAATCAGCACCGGCTTCTAGCAAGTGTGTTGCAAAAGAATGCCTTAAAAGATGAGGATGTAATCCAACATCAATTCCATTCTTTTTCTCAATAGCTTTTAAAATATATTCTACACCACGAGGAGTTAACTCTTTGCCTTTGTTATTTAAAAAGAAATAATTTGTTTTTCCTTCTCTAGATAAATCTTTTTGAAGTTCTTCTCTTAAAGTTTTTGCATAATTTATCATCGCTTTTTTCGCGGTATCACTAAATGGCACTAATCTTTCTTTTTTACCTTTACCAAAAACTTTTATCGTTTTTGAAGGAAAGTCTATATCAATTGTTTTTAAATTTGTAATTTCACTAACACGCATTCCGCTACTATATAAAAGGTCAAGTAATGCTTGATCTCTTGATGCAAGCTTATCAGTTCTTGATGAATTGGCATCAAAAAGCTTTTCAATTTGTGAATAATATAAAGCTTCAGGATACTTCACATTCTTTTTAATCGGAGCAAGAGTTAAAAATGGATTTTCATCTGCATACTTCTTTCTTACTAAAAATTTATAGTAATGTCTTAATGCACTTATTCTACGAGCTAAAGTTCTCTTACTATCACCTTTTTCATATCTACTTTGCATATAATCACGAATAAACTGGTGAGTTATTTTATTTTGATCAACATTTTCAATTGCCAAAAAGGAATTGAATGTATCGACATCCTCTTTGTAGTTTTTAATAGTGTAAACACTATAATTTCTTTCATATTGAAGATATTTTAAAAATTCTGCTTCTGAACGGTTCATATAATTTGTTTTTTAAATGCATCAATTGCATCTAGAGCATTTTTAATTACAACTTCTTTAGGTAATTTGTTTGCTCTATAAATTATACCAAAATTTGCGTTCATTGGTGAAAAATTATCTGCTCCAGTATGAGAAATATATCTTACTAAAGCACCTAAAACTGAATTAAAAGATAAATCTTTATACGAAATATTTTTAAGGTTCATATAACAATAAATAGCAGCCAATAATCCTGTTGCGGCACTTTCTATATATCCTTCCACACCACTTAATTGACCACCAATATAAATCTCTTTATTTACTTTCAACCTTAAATTGGAATCCAAAACCTTTGGAGCATATACATAAGAATTTCTATGCATTAATCCATAACGAATAAAACTTGCATGTTCAAGACCAGGGATTAGTGAAAAAACTCTTTTTTGCTCTGGATAAGTTAAATTTGTTTGAAAACCAACCAAATTATATAAGCTTCCAACTAAATTATCTTGTCGTAATTGGACTACTGCATAATAACGCTCACCATTATTCTCTAAACCAACTGGTTTTAAAGGGCCATAACGCAAAGTATCGACTCCTCTACTTGCAATTACTTCGATTGGTAAGCATCCTTCAAAATATTTTGTATCAAATTCATGTAATAATGCTTTTTTGGCATTAATTAATTCGTTTACAAAATTCTTGTATGTATTTTCATCCATTGGACAATTTATATAACTATCATCTTTGTGGTCGTAACGTGACTTCATAAAAACTTTATTAAAGTCTATTGAATCTTTTTCAACTATTGGCGAACTAGCATCAAAAAAGGAATAATTCTTTTCACCAGTAAGATTAGAAATTTCATTTAATAAATTTTTACTTGTTAAAGGCCCAGTACAAATAATATTTATACCTTTTGGTAACTTTTCAATGTCATCGTAAAAGATTGCTATATTTTTGTTCTCTTTAATTTTCTTTGTTATGTAAGAAGCAAACACATCTCTATCAACACTTAATGCATCTCCACCAGGAACTTCACTAGCTTTTGATGCTTCCATAACTAAAGAATCTAAATGGGTTATTTCTTCTTTCAATAACCCACAAGCATTATCTAGGTTTTTACTTTTTAACGAATTAGAACAAACTAATTCGCCAAATAAAGCAGTATGATGAGCTTCACTTTTAAAATTTGGTCTTTTTTCATAAAGATTAACTTTAATTCCGTGATTTGCTAAGAAATTTGCGGCTTCGGAACCAGCTAAACCAGCTCCGATAACATTTACTTCTATCATTTTTTCTTCTCTATTGGTTCAATATATTTACATTTTGGATAATTACTACAGCCATAAAAACTTCCACGTTTAGAACTTCTTTTTACAAGGACACCACCACATTTTGGGCAAATTCTCTTTTCGCCAGTATCTTCTTCAACAGTCTTTTTTTCTAATCCCTCAAGATAATGACAAGAAGGATAATTACTACAGCCAATAAACTCTTGACCTCTTTTATTTTTTCTATAAACAAGTGGTGAACCACAGTCTGGACAATTTCTTCCAACTTCCTTTGGTGGCTCTTTTGGTTCCTTTTTAATATATTTACATTTTGGATAATTACTGCATCCAACAAATTTTCCATTTCTAGATACACGATAAACAAGTGGTGAACCACATAATGGACAATTCTCACCGGTATATTCAAGTGGATCTTTATACATTACACCCTTAGTTTCTTCAAAATGAACAATAAAAGGTTCGTAAAAATCTTTAATTACTTTTACTTCTTCCTCTTCCCCGTCACTAATCTTATCAAGATTTGTTTCCATGCTTGCTGTATATTCGGTTGACATTAAGTCAGGGAAATATTTTGTAAGAACTGTAGCAGTTTTTTCACCTTGTTCAGTTGGAGTTACACCATCTTTTCCACTAATAATATATTTTCTAGTAACAAGAGTTTGGATTGTTGAAGCGTAAGTAGATGGCCTACCAATTCCTTCATCTTGCATCAATTTAACTAATTTTCCTTCGTTATATCTTGCAGGAGCTTTTGTAAAATGTTGATTATTTTCTAAATCAATTAGATTAAAATTATCTCCTTTAGTGAAAGATGGCAAAACATCAACATCATCACTATCAAGATTTAAAATATCATATCCTTTAAAAGTTATTACACTTCCTTCTAATTTAAATTCAATCCCATTAGTTTCAAAAATAACACTAGTTGATTCAACTTCTTTGTCAGACATTAAGCTTGCAATTGCACGATTATAAATTAATTTATAAAGTTTGTATTCATGATCAGTTAAGTAATTTTTCATTAAAGAAGGGGTTCTTTCAATCGATGTTTGTCTAATAGCTTCATGGGCATCTTGAGAAAGAGCGACTTTTTTACGAGTATGTTCGCCTTTATAAAAATCCTTACCATAAGTATCTTCAATATATGTCTTTGCCGCACTAATAAATGTATCACTAAGTTTAGTAGAATCGGTTCTAATATAAGTAATTAAACCTACTAATCCTTCATCAATTTCAACACCTTCATAAAGTTTTTGCGCTAAGAAAGTAGTTTCTTTAGTTTTAAACTTATATGCATTATAAGCTTCTTGTTGCATTGTTGAAGTAATTAAAGCCTCTTTTGCAGAAATATGTTTTTGTGTTTTTATAATATCCTCAACAATTACGTTTTTGCCTATTCTTTTAGCAATTGCTTCAGCTTCTTCTTTGTTTTTAACCTTTACAGCTTTACCATCAACTTTATATAAAGATAATTTATATTTCTTACCATTTAATTCAATATTTGCTTCAATAGTCCAATATTCTTCTGGTTTAAAATCATTAATTTCTTTTTCATGATCACAAATTAATTTTAAAGTAACAGATTGTACTCTGCCTGCAGATTTAGATTTGATTCTACTATAAATAAGATTAGAAATTTTAAAACCTATAATTCTATCAATAATTCTTCTTGCTTCTTGTGAATGAACTAAATCCATATTTATAGTTCTTGGGTTTTCGATAGCTTTATTAATAGAAGAATTTGTAATTTCATGAAATTCTAATCGTTTTGTTTTATTGACATCAAGTTCTAAAACTTGTGCTAAATGCCATGCAATAGCTTCTCCTTCTCTATCAGGATCGGTTGCAAGAATTACTTCATCAGCTTTCTTTTGGATATCTTTTAATTTTTTAACAACATCTCTCTTATCTTTTGAAATAATATATGTTGGTTTAAAATCGTTCTCAACATCAACTCCTAAACCACCTTTACCACTCGTTGCTAAATCACGTATATGGCCAACACTAGCCTCTACTTGATATCCTTCACCTAAATATCTTCCAATCGTTTTGCTCTTTGCAGGAGACTCTACTATAACTAATTTCATAACAATACCTTACTTTGCCTTTAAAATATATATATAGAAAAAGCATTTGTCAAATTAAATATTACATTTTTCATCCTTAAATAATATATATAATATATATTTAAAAAAATTTAACATTTAATAACATTTAATAGGTCGTTAGAGTTTTCAATAAGTGTAGCACCATCTTTTATTAACATATTACAAGCACTTTTCTTATTAATCTCATAAGGAATACAACATACTTCTCTACCTAAACAAAGGGCATAATTTACAGTTATTGAAGTTCCACTTTTTTCATAAGCCTCAGCAACCAAAGTTGTTCCAGATAAACCTGCAACAATTCTATTTCTAAATGGAAAATTCTCTTTTTCAGGTTGAACTCCATTTGGATATTCACTTAAAATTAAACCACCATTTTTAATAATATCATCGTATATATTTTGGTTTTCTTTTGGGTAACAAACATCTATTCCAGAACCTAAAACAGCAATTGTTTTTAAGCCGTATTTTATCGCTGATTTATGAGCTGCGGCATCAATTCCTTTTGCTAAACCACTTACTATTATATAATCTTTTGGCAGAGAACTTATAATTTTATCAACAGAATCTAAACCATAATCTGAAGCTTTTCTACTTCCAATAATAGTAATCATTTTTTTATAATTTGTTTTCAATAAATTGCTATCACCAAAATAAAACAATACTAATGGTGGTTCAGTTAAATCTTTAAGTTGTTTAGGATAAGAATTCTCATCAATTAGTGATATATATTTATCTTTATATAATTCACTTTTCCCTTTTAGAAAATCAAAATCAACCGGTTTTCTTTCTTTAATATGAGATAGTTCGTCTCCCCACTTTCCATTATATTTTAATGCTAAAAAAAGCAAAATTTCATCACTCTGCATAATAAACTTCCTCCTAATTAACAAGAAGGGAGTAAATATATTTTCTAAAATAATTTTAATTGTTTTACAAAACTTTTCCTAACAGGTTCATATGTATATCTATGAAAACCTTTGATTGGTCCGTATTTATCAAGAGCTAACATGTGCTCTTTAGTTCCATAACCTTTGTTTTTATCGAAATGATATAAAGGATATTTTTTACTCATTGCAATCATGTAATGATCTCTACAAACTTTTGCAAGAATACTTCCAGCTGCAACACATTCAAATTTTGCATCACCTTTTATAAAAGGAATTACTTTAATATTAGGCAATTTCATAGGCATATCATCAGAAATAACTAAATCAAATTCTTGTTTTATAGAAATGTTTTTGATTGCTTTTATCATTGCAATTCTTGAGGCTTCATAAATGTTAATTTTATCAATTTCTTCGGCAGAAACGTATCCGATTCCAAAACAAACTGCATTTTTTAAAATCTCTTTGAATGCAATTTCTCTTTGTTTTTGGCTTAATTTTTTTGAATCGTTTATATGTTCATTATAATAATTCTTTGGCAAAATTACAGCACCAGCAACAACTGGTCCACATAATGGTCCTCTGCCTGCTTCATCAACGCCAACTATTAAATTATATCCCTTATTATAAAACTCTTTATCTTGGCAAAGCATCTTCCACTCTTTCTAAAGTGAAATTACAAATATTACCACTTCTAAACTCATTTAAAATAACTCTTTCTGTTTTATCCATATCAACTTCATCATGCTTTGAAAGAAAACCTCTTTCTCGTCCTATAGCTTGGATAACAATATAAAAATCAGTGCATTCTTTTTCTAATAAATTGAATCTTGATATAAAGTTGAGGTGATAATTCTTTAATAAAAAATCTACACATTTTTTGCAAAGTTCTTCAACTGGTAAAACATCAGTATTCATCGCACCAATAAGAGCTAAATTAAATGCCTTTTCTTTATTTTCATAACTTGGTTCAAGCATCCCAGGAGTGTCAACTAAATCAAAATTTTTAGTATGAATCATATTAACGTTTCTTGTCATACCAACTTTATCAGCAGTTAAAACTACTTTTTTTTGACTCAATACATTAATCAAGGTTGATTTGCCAACATTAGGAATTCCTAATACCATTGCTCTACAACGTGTAAATATGATTTTTTTCCTTTTAGAATTAGTTTCTTTTTTAAGAACAAATTTATGAGTATATTCATTTAAATAATTCACAAGACCAGTTTCTTTTAAATTAACAGCAATAGCACAACTTCCTTTACCAGTAAAATATTTGATCCATTTTTCAGTTTCAAGAGGATCAGAAAGATCTTTTTTTGTTAAAATATATAATCTATTTTTACCACATGCCATTCTTTCAAGTAAATCATTTTTGCTAGAAAGAGGAATTCTAGAATCAAGTAAAATCATAACAAAATCCATATATTGAATCTTGTCATATAATTCATTTATAGCTTTACCCATATGTCCTGGATACCACTGTATATTATTGTTTTGTGCCATTTGTTTTATATTAACATATTTTAATATAAAAAAATAGATGGGAAATTTCCCATCTATTTAGTCACTTTTTAATAACTACTTAAGCACAGTCTTAATACGAGCGGCTTTACCACTTCTCTTACGGAGATAATGGATTTTATTTCTTCTAACTTTACCTCTTTTGATAACTTCGATTCTAGTAACGTTTGGTGAATGTAATGGGAATACCCTTTCAACACCAATAGTACTGGAAACTTTTCTTACAGTAAATGTCTCAGCAATTCCTCCACCTCTACGGCACATAACAACACCTTCATAGGCTTGGAGTCTGGATTTTCCATTTTCAGTAATTTTAACGTATACTTTAACAGTATCACCACTACTGAAGTCTGGTAAATTCTTTTTAATTTGGGTAGCTGCGACTTCTTTAACTAAGTTTTTATTCATAAGTTAACTACCTCCTCTCATCATCGTTCTTCTTGACGTTCATATAATAGTGACAATTAAAGCGGAGCGTCCGTAAGCACATTCGTGCCTTAATAATATATCAAAATAAAAATCTTTTTTCAATGCTTTTCTACTGTTAAGTATTTTTACTTGACATCACTATATAAAACTAATAAAATATAAGAACAAAAAAGGAGTGTTTTTTATGGCAGTAAAAATTAGATTAGCAAGATCAGGGAGACATCAAACTCCATTCTACAGAATTGTTGCAGCTGATTCTAGATATTCAAAAGATGGTAGATATCTCGAACAAATCGGTTATTACAATCCTGATAAAGGGGTCGAAGGTGTAACTCTTAATGAAGAGCTTGCAATTAAATGGGTTAATCTTGGTGCTCAATATAGCAATACTTTAAAAGCTATATTAATTGAAAAAGGTATTTTAGCAAAAGCTAAAACCGCTAAAGAAAATAAACCAGTTAAGAAAAATGTTGTTTCTACTAAATCTAAAAAAGTAGAAAAAAAGGCTAAATAAATATGGATTATAAAGCATTAATTCACACTATTGCTGATCCATTTATTACAAAGCCAGAAGCTTTACTTATTAGAGAACAACCAAACGAAAGCGATAAAGATATCACTTTATTAATTGTTGCGGAAAATGAAGATACTGCAAGATTAATTGGTAAAAAAGGTTGTGTTGCTAATGCAATTAGAGACATTGTTTCTATTGCTGGCAAACTTGAGAATAAAAGAGTTCATTTAAAATTCGAGTCATTCGAAGGCGAAAAAAAGGAATAATTATTATGTATTTACAAATTGGCAAAATCAGTAAAAATTGGGGTTTAAAGGGTGAAGTTAAAGTTTACTCTTGCACTGATTTTGCTAATTTAAGATACAAAAAAAATAACACAGTATATCTTAAAGAGGATGATAAATATATTCCACTTAAGGTAAATACCTATAGAAAGTACCAAACTGGTATAGATTTAGTAAGTTTTACTGGTTATGATTCTTTAAATTCAGTTGAAGCATTTTTTGGTAAAGAAATTTACGCTTTAAAAGAAGAAATTTCATTACCAAAAAATACTTTTTTTTATAGCGATTTAAAAGGATTAAATGCTTATTCACCAAACGAAAAATATTTAGGTGTAGTTGAGAATGTTAAAGAATATCCTGCTGGACCAAGTTTATTAATTCGTGTTAACGAAAAGAATACAGTTCTTGTTCCTTTTATTGCTCAATTTATTAATAAAGTTGATCTTGAAAACCAAAAAATTTACATTAATGAAATTGAAGGATTGTTTTAAAAATGAAATTTGTAATTCTTACGCTATTCCCTGAAATGTATACATCCTTTACTCAATCATCTATTATTAAAAGAGCCATTGGAATGGGTTTAATTGAAGTTAAACTTGTTAATATTCGTGATTTTACAAAAGATAGATATGGTAGAGTTGATACTCCTACAATTGGGGGAGGAGCAGGATTAATTTTAAAATGCCAGCCAATTATTGATGCTTTAGATTCTATTCAGAGTGGTCCATCTCGTAAAATAATACTTTCGCCAAGAGGCAAAACTTTTGACCAAAATAAAGCCATTGAATTATCAAAAGAAAAGGAAATTGTAATATTGTGTGGTCATTATGAGGGAATTGATGAAAGAGTATATAAATATTTTGATGAATCTTTATCAATAGGAAATTTTATTTTAACAGGTGGGGAGACTGCTTCTTTTTGCTTAATTGATGCTATAAGTCGATTAATTCCAGGAGTAATAAGTTCAGATTCAATAAAAGAAGAAAGTTTTTCAAACAATCTTTTAGAATACCCACAATATACTGAGCCATATGATTTCAATGGAGATACTGTTCCTGATATTCTTTATTCGGGAAATCACCAAGCAATAAATAAATGGAGACATAAAAAATCTCTAGAATATACATTAAAATATCGACAAGATTTATTTGCAGATTATTCTCTTACAAAAGAAGACCATAAATTACTTATTGAAATTGACACTAAAGATACCCCAAAATGGGAAACTGATGCTCTTGAAAAAGGGAAAAAATTTATTAAAAACCGTTAAATCCGCCTGGAAATTTACCTTTATTCCCCTTCATTTGCTTCATCATCATTTTTGTTTGATCATATTTTTTAATTACACGATTTACATCAGCAGTAGTTTTTCCACTACCCTTTGCAATCCTTATTTTTCTAGTATTCTTTAATATTTCTGGATAATTTCTCTCTTCTTCAGTCATAGAATTAATAATAACTTCAAAGTTTTTCATTTCTTTCTCAGCAACAGCTAATTGTGCATCACTAATTTTAGGCATTCCAGGCATTAATTTCATTATTCCACCTAAACTACCTAGTTTTTGCACTTGTTTCATTTGCTTTAATAAATCATTAAGAGTAAATCTCCCATCCATCATTTTTTGGGCTGTCTTTTTAGCTTCTTTTTCATCTACATTTTCAGAAACTTTATCAATAAGAGTTAAAACATCACCCATTCCCAAAATTCTTTCAGCCATTCTATCAGGATGAAAAATATCTAAGCATTCAATCTTTTCACCAACACCAATAAATTTAATTGGAACACCTGTAACATGAGCAATGCTTAAAGCAGCACCACCTCTAGAATCACCATCCATTTTAGACATAATTGCCCCAGTAAGCCCTAATTTTTCATTAAATGAAGCCGCAACATTAACACTATCTTGACCAGCCATAGCATCAGTTAAAAGAAAAATCTCATCTGGTTGAACTTCCTTTTTCATATTCTTTAGCTCATCCATTAAAACTTCATCAATTTGAAGTCTTCCTGCAGTATCTAATATTAAAACATCATATCTTTCATTAAACGCTTTTTCTTTTGCAACTTTTGCTATTTCAACTGGATTTTTATTTGTTCCTAGATTAACTAAATCAACACTAATAGATTTTGCTAATTGACTTAATTGTTCGATAGCTGCTGGTCTATAAGTATCACATGCAGCAAGTAAAACTTTTTTATTTAATTTATTCTTCATTAAATACGCAAGTTTAGCTGCTGTTGTAGTTTTTCCACTTCCTTGTAAACCAACAAGCATAATAACTGTAGGCCTATTCTTCTGATAAACCATCTCACTTTTGTCGCTTCCTAAAAGATCAACGAGTTCATCTCTGACAATTTTAATAACCATTTGGCTAGGATCTAATTTAGTAAAAACTTCCTGTCCAATAGCTTTTTCCTTAACTGAATTTAAAAATTCTTTTACAACTTTATAATTAACATCAGCTTCAAGCAAGGCAATTCTAATTTCTTTTAAAATATCATCCATGTTGGATTCGGTTAATCTAGATTCACCCTTTATTTTTTTAACAATTTTGGAAAATTTTTCAGTTAAACTTTCAAATGCCATAATATAATACCTCTAATATTTTCTTCTTTATATCTTCATCAATATTACTATTTTTTAATATTTCTTTAATTTTCTCATTTTTTGATAAAATATGAAGCTTATCTTCATAGTTTTCCAATTTTTCTCGTGCATTCTTTACTGCGTCACTAACAGCACTTCTAGAAATATTTAATTCTTCGCTAATTTCACTTAAAGATAAATTTAAAAGATAATACTTTTCAATTAATGAAGCCTGTTTTTTGGTCAAAATAGATTTATACAAATCATACAACTTATTTATATAATTAAATTCTTCAATATTATTCATCTTGATCTAACCCACTACATAATCCATATAAATATTTTTCCAAATCAAATTCTTCAAAATCATTAATTTTTTCACCAAATCCAATAAATCTAACAGGAATTCCTAGTTCTTGTCTAATTGCAAGAATAATTCCACCTTTACTTGTTCCGTCCATTTTTGTTATAACAATGCCTGTTACATCAACTAAATCTTTAAATGCTTTAGCTTGTAGAACTCCATTTTGACCAGTTGTTGCATCTATAACTAAAAAGCATTCAATTGGCGCATCGATTTCTTTCTTAATTACTCGTGTTATCTTTGATAATTCGTTCATTAAATTCTGCTTATTTTGTAAACGCCCTGCGGTATCAATAATAATCAAATCATAACCATTTTCTTTTCCAAATTGAACGCCTTTAAAAGCAACACTTGCTGGGTCTTCCCCGTTTTTTCCAGAAATTATTTCGCAATTCAAACGCTTTGCCCAAATTGACAATTGTTCGGTTGCCCCAGCTCTAAAAGTATCGGCAGCGACGAGTAAAACCTTCTTCCCTTTGTTAATATATCTATTAGCTATTTTAGCAATTGAAGTTGTTTTTCCTACACCATTTACACCACAAACAAGCAAAACTTTTGGTTTAGAAGAAAAATCTATTTCATTAATAACATCTTTGCCTTCTTCAAGATAGTTTACAAACATTTTATCAACCAAAAGATTATTAATTTCTTTTGGAGACTTAATCTTTTTTTCTGACGATTCATCAAGCAATTCATTAACAATCTCAATCGTATAATTTACGCCACAATCTGCTTCTATCAATATTTCTTCAAGTTCATCAAAATAATTCTGATTAACTTCAGAATATCTATTTGATAATTCTTCTAAGCGAGAAGAAAAGTTTTTACGTGATTTTTCTAACCCTTTATAGTATTTTTCTGTTGAATTATCGTTTGTTTTCTCGTGTTTAGAAAACTTTTCTTTTAAAAACTTAAATAACCCCATACTATTTAGCCATTTTGCTTAAAGCATCTTTAGCAGCGTTTTGTTCTGCTTCTTTTTTTGTTTTGCCTTCACCAGTTCCAAGAATCATATCATTAAAATATACATTTACAGTAAAAATTCTTTCATGTGGAGGTCCTTTTTCCAACAAAAGCTTATATTCAACTGAACGACGATGTTCAGCTTGCATAGCTTCTTGTAAAATTGACTTAAAATCTCTATATTCACTTATATTAAAATTAATAATATCTTCTTCAAAAATCTTTGTAATATATTCAGTTACAAAATCGATACCTTGATCAATATAAAGAGCACCAATAACTGATTCGAAAATATCTTCTAAAATATTGTGATTATTTCTTACTTCTTCAATACTTAAACTATGACCAGCACGAATAAAATTAGGATAACCTTCAAGTCTTGCTTTATTAGCTAAAGTTTGAGATTGAACTAAAGTTGCTTTTGTTCTTGTCATATCTCCTTCTGACATTTCAGGATGATGCTTATAAATTAAACTGGCTACAACAAACCCAAGAACGCTGTCGCCCATGAATTCAAGACGTTCGTAATCATGATGATGAGTATTTGCATCACTATTAAAAGAAGAATGGGTAAAAGCCATCTTATAAATTTCAACGTTTTTTGTAACGATGTGTCTTTCTTTTAAAAATTCTTCAGCGCCTCTCATTTAGCAGAAATATTCTCCTTAAATTTAGTAATTATATCCTTTTTTGCTAGTAAATAACCTAGATCCAAAGAATGAGTAAAAGCTTGTGTATCACTAGCTCCATGTGCTTTTAAAACAATTCCATTTACTCCTAATAGCATTGCACCGCCAACATTTTTGTAATCCATTTTTTCTTTCATTGATTTGATACCTTTTTTGCAAACTAAATATGAAAGTTTTGTAAAAATATTACGAGAAAATGCGTCTTTCATCATTTTGCCCATAACTTTTGCGGTGCCTTCCATAGTTTTAAGGAAAATATTACCAGAAAAACCATCAGTAACTAGTACATCACATTCTCCAAACAAAGGATCTCTGGCTTCCATGTTTCCACAAAATTGTATTTTTTTATTTGCTTTCATTAATTGAAAAGCATCTTTTCCAACAACGCTTCCTTTTTCTTCTTCTGTACCATTGCTTAATAAATATACTTTTGGATTATTATTATCATATAAGAAACTATAAAATAAACTACCCATTGTAGCGAATTGATTAAGTTCTTCAGCTGTATTAGCATTATTTGCCCCTAAATCGCAGCAAACAAACCTTTTATTGTCTTTATAAGAAGGAAAAATACTTATTAATCCTGGTCTAGTAATTCCAGGAATTCTTTTAATTTTCATAACAGAAGCACTTAATAAAGCACCTGTTGAGCCTGCACTTATTATAAAATCACATTTTTCATCAATAAATGTCTTAACAGCAATCATTAAAGATGATTCATTATCTCTTAGTGCGCTCATTGGATCAATATCCATTCTTAAAACTGTTTTTGACAAAACAATTTTTACTCTTTCCATATCTTTCATTTCATTTACAAGACTAGAATCTCCAATAGCGTAAATAAAAACATCTTTATGCTTAGAAATAAACTCTTTTAAAGATGGGACTGTAGTTTTTAAGCCATAATCTCCACCCATCATATCTATAACAATTTTCATAATAATATCCTCATTAAACTTACTATTTTATTATATAACAAAACTATACAAAATAGCTTCTTTTTGTTTGTAAAGTAATAAGTAGCTTATTATCCGTAATATAAGGCAGAACCTTTTCCCACGCAATATATTGCTATAAGTAAATGGGCTAACCCCCAATATTCTTAGGTTTTTTGTTTAAAATAATTTTTGCTTCCTTTTTAATATTGATTGCAGCATTTAAATCTCTATTCATTATATTTCCACATCCACAAACATAAGTTCTTTCATTTAATGCGAGATTATTTATTTTACCACAATTTGAGCACATCTTTGTTGAAGGGAAAAACTTTGGTATATAAATTAAATATTTCCCGTTATCAGCTGCTTTATAATTCAAATAATTACAAAATGTATTAAACGAGTTTCTATAAACACTTTTACCTAAATGATGAATTTTAGACATTTCAATTAGATCGAGCGTTTCTACACCAATTAAATCGTAATTTGTTACTAAGTTAAGTGATTTTTTATGCAAAAAATCTTTTCTTTTGTTAACAATAAATTGATGCTTCTTAAGTATCTTTGCTCTAATCTTATTATAATTTTTGCTCCCTACAATACATTTAGATAATCTGTTTTGTAAGAAACTTATTCGCTCATAAATTTCATCAAGGTCACCAAAAACATTGTTGCCAACTTCCTTATCACTACTAATATAAAAATAAGGGGAAGAATAATCCAAGCCAACGCTTTTTTCTATCTTGACCACTTTGCTAATTTTGTGTTCATAAGCAATAATTAAATTAATATAAAACTCTTTTGGAACCCTTTCTTCAAGGATATATTCGATGATTTTCCCATTTTTTGGTATATCTCTATGTAAAACAATCTTTAATGAATCGAAATTTTTTAATATAAGATGGCTCTTAACAAAATTTAATTCATTGCCAAAATTTGAAAAATGGATTTTTTTTGGATAACTACTTAAATTCTTTGGCTGAAGATTTGAAATATTTTTTCTCTTAATTTTAAAATATAAATTTGTTGTATTAATAAAAGAATTTAAATATTTTTCATCAAAAATTGCAAATTTTTTAATAAAATCCTTTAGGAAAATCTTCTCAGTTATATCTTTTTTAATAAATTCATTAAACAAAAAAATATTTTGAATATAGCATTCTTCAAAATACTTCTTTTGTAAATTGTTTGGGTAAACCCTATAAATATATGCCCTTACTTTCTTCATGCTCTCAAATAACAAGAAGGCAGCAAAACAAAAAATTTTAAAATTATTTTATTCAACACCGACAATATAAGAATAAATTGGTTGATTTCCCTTACGAATATCAACATCAAAATCCGAATATTTTTCTTCAATAACTTTTTTCATTTCTTTTTCTTCATCATCATTAATATCTTTACCTATTAAAATAGTAATAATTGAACTTTCTTCGTCAACCATATTTTTAAGCAAAACATATAGTGCATCATTTTTATCTTTACAAGAAGAAAGAATTTGTTTTGATTCTCTAATAGCTAAAAATTCATCTTTAGAAACATGGACTCCATTTATATCAGTATCTTTGATAGAAAAGGTTACACTACCAGATTTTACGCTACTCAAAGCCTGGCTCATTGAATCAAAATTTTCGTCAGCATTAACATCAGGAGTAAACATCATAGCGCTTACAATGCCCTGCATAATGGTTTTAGAAGGAATAACACGAACATCACATTCATCTTTCAAAACTTGTTGGGCTTGATTTGCAGCCATTATAATATTGCTATTATTAGGAAGTACATAGCAAACTCTTGAATTCGATTTTTTAATTTCCTTTAAAAAATCTTCAGTTGAAGGATTCATAGTTTGACCTCCAGCAACGATATTCGTTACGCCAATTTCTTTAAACATCTCATCAATACCATCACCACTACTTGTTGCTACAATTGCATAGTCCTTTTTTTCTTCCTTTGTAATTTCAGAAGAATCATCCATTTGATCAATCTTTTTAGCAACTTCTGGATCTTTCACACTGTCTGTATTAACAATTGACAATTGTAAAAACTCACCATAGTCTTGAGCATATGACAAAATATTTCCTGGGTTTAATGAATGAATACTAACTTTTACAATATCATCATTTTGGTTTATTTTTAAATCTTTGCCATGAGAATTTAAAACACTAAAAAATCTATTTCTTTGAAATTCTTTTTTCTTGTCTTTAGGGCCTAACTTAAGAGCGAATTCAATTGAATATCCTTCAGACTCTTTAATCTCTTCAATAGAGCTTTGTAATGCGCCTTTTTTACCTAAAGCAGTAACTTCATTTTTCTCAATAAACTCTCCAAGTAAAACACTATACATTCCTTCAAAAATTCTTACTAAACCTGCACCACCACTATCAACAACACCAACTTCTTTTAAAACAGGGAGTAAATTTGGAGTTCTTTTTAAAGATGCTTTCGCTTCTTTTAATAAAATCTCAAATGCATTTTCAATGGAGGTTTTTTCAGTTACGTTTTCTAATAAAAAAGAAGAACTTTCACGAATAACTGTTAAAATAGTTCCCTCTACAGGCTTAATAACAGCTTTATATGCTACTTTTCTTCCATTATCAATAGCATATGCTAAATCAATAGCATTAACAGATTCTTTTCCTTCTAATCCATCAGCAATTCCTCTAAAAATCTGGCTTGTAATAACTCCACTATTCCCTCTAGCTCCCATTAATAAGCCTCTTGAGAAACTCTTAGAAATAACCCCAATATTTGTATCATTACGATTAATAACTTCTTTTGCTCCGCTACTCATCGTTAAATTCATATTCATTCCTGTATCACCATCAGGTACAGGAAAAACATTCAAAGCATCAATCTCTGGATAGTGATTATATAAATGGTTTGCACCACTTATTACCATTTTTTTAAATATTTGACCATCAATAATTTTCATATTCGCTCCTAAAAATTAAAGATCACGAATTTCTTCTACATAAACATTTACTTTTTTAAATAACAAAGGATATTCTTTATTTAAAAAATATAAAATTCTTTTACTTACTTCGCTAGCAACTTCTGTGATCTTTACTCCATATGCAACAACAAGGTGTATTTCTACAACATAAAATTTATCTACTCTTTTGTATAAAATTATACCTTCACTATATTTATCTCTTTTTAATAGCATATTTAAAGGTGACTTTGGTGAAACCAAACCAACTACACCGTATGTTTCGCTACATATATCACCAATATAATTTGCAATTTCTTTTAAATTAAGATTGGTATTACTCTTACTTGTTTTTTCTTTCATAATATTACCTTTTGTATTATATCATATTTAATTTTCATAACAAATAAAAAGGCTCCATATTTACAACCACAAAAAAAGCCCGGCGGCTTGCTATTCTCTGAGATAAACTCATACCTTCGCCATTGCAGTGCTTAACTTCTCTGTTCGGGATGGAAAGAGGTGTGACCACTGTATCATCGTCACCAGACTTTTTAATAGAGAACTTTGTTCTCTGAAAACTAGATATTTTAACACGTTCATGTATGTTAGTTACCGAAAAATTTTATGATTCATTTTTACATTTAAGTAAAATCTTAGAAATTAAGTCCTCGTGCTATTAGTATGAGTCGACTGAATGCCTTACAGCACTTACATCTCTCACCTATCAACCTCTTAACATTAGAGGGCACTTACTTCTTACGAATGAGAAGTCTCATCTTATGGTTGGCTTCGCGCTTATATGCTTTCAGCGTTTATCCTTTCCATGGGCAGCTACTCAGCCATGCTCCTGGCGGAACAACTGATATACCGTTGCCATGTTCATCCCGGTCCTCTCGTACTAGGGACAAGTCCATTCAAACTTCTTTCGCCCACAACAGATAGGGACCAAACTGTCTCACGACGTTTTGAACCCAGCTCGCGTACCACTTTAATTGGCGAACGGCCAAACCCTTGGAAGGTACTTCCCCTC
>Ga0172378_10000214_pt1 | contig 48232 bp, 27 predicted proteins | sample GrowelOW332metaG_FD_119755 | JGI IMG/M metagenome (GOLD analysis project Ga0172378, IMG submission 119755) | Groundwater microbial communities from an aquifer near a municipal landfill in Southern Ontario, Canada - Pumphouse #3_1 metaG | ecosystem: Environmental > Aquatic > Deep subsurface >...
AAAGGTTGGTTCTATCGCGAAAAAGAAAGTATTGAAGATTGAGAAAATTTGAAATGCGTCGTAAATCTTATAATTTATAAATTTAACTAACCTATGAAAACAGAAGAATCGCAATTCATCTCTTTGGCCGCTGCGGCCAAGATGACCAACTACTCTCAAGATTATATCAGCTTACTCTGCCGGCAAGGGAAGCTCAGAGCGGAAAAGCTGGGCAGAAACTGGGTGACCACCAAGGAGTGGGTTGATGAGTATGCCAACAAGGCGGCGGGAAAAACCGCAAGCGTGGTGCCGGTAAAAATCAAGGAGACTGGCAAAAAGGAAAAGACCGAGGAAAGCAAAACAGCAGTAAAGCCTCTTTTCGGTAGCGCAATTTTGGAGATGGCAGTATTCTGTACGGCTTCACTGATCGTGCTGGTAAACACGGTGGGCTTTGCGCAAGGAATCAAGGAAGTGGATGAAAATTGTACTGCGGTTCAGGAGGCCGTTTATCGGAGCTCTTCGCCGGCGCAGTCCTTTCTTGCGGACGATGAGGAAATCCCGTCCGATGCCGATACTCAAACCTGTGGCGACGCAGTCCCCTCACTGGATCTTTTGTCTTTTGACAAAGAAACGGATGCGGATGTTATTGCTGAAGTTACCAAAAAGGTGGAAGACGGCGTCACCGAGCCGGTGACCGTGGAAGTTTATAAAAATTTTGCTATCGTAAATTACACAAACGATGTCAAAAAGAAATCTTTGTATATGATCGATTAATACTCTTGTTTTAAAGGGTCTGACCGGATTATGTATCTCGGACCACATCAGAAATGATGTGAATGGGTCATACGCAATAGGATTCTGACCAAACATTTCTGACTAAAACTCCGTGTATTATTCCGGTAAACAATCCGAACTTTACTCAGACAAACAAAACTTCTTCTCCTGCAATAAAACCCACATTTTGTCATCCTCGTAAGGATCCCTTAAGCTGTCTGTTTACTTGAAAGAGTAGATATTATGACATTGCTAAAGGGACAAGGGATTCTTACAAGAATGACAAAAATGATTGTTTTATAGCAGGAAATTGATATAACAATTCTGAACGATAACTTGATAGGAAACGTGTTTTGACTGTGTCGGTTAAAACCATGTATTGCGTGACCCGTGAACCACGCAGGAAAAAACGTTCTTGCATAGCATTCCACATCATTTCTGGTGTGATCCTGATGCAAACCGGATGTAATTTGCAGGATAGACTTTTCAATCGGTAATAGGGCAATCTGTTTTTTGCAAAGAATATTTTTTACAGTCCGCGTCGTTTCGGTGGCGCGGATTTTTATTTGGTGATATAATGTGAGAAGTTTAATAATAACTTACGGAAAATGCGCATAAAATTATTAAAATTTTTTAACATATTCCTTATAGTTTCGCTGGTGTTTTTTCCTTTTGGGCATATGGACGGTATGCAAAGCGATAATTACGCTATCGAAAAAGACTCGATCAATTTCGGTGGCATGGATGACAGCGAAAGCTCAAGTTACAAACTCTCCGATACGATGGGCGAAGTCGGTACGGGGGAAATGTCGGAAAAATGTTTCTCTATGAACTTTGACGGGGTGGATGATTATGTGGATGCGGGAAATGGAAGCAGCCTTAATAATATGGCTTATGCAAGCTGGGCGTTTTGGTATAAGGCAGGTAATACCGTCGATATACTTTTATCAAAAGTTCCAACCAATCAAGCTGGCGCATTTAGGTTCTTTAACGAAGGCGGATATCTTAGTGCAGAAGTGGCTACGGAAAACAACGGATGGTACAGCGTGGGAACTTACGTTCGTTCTCCTGTCGGGGGGCAAGGAGTCTGGCAGCACGCGGTTGTTGTTTATAACGGTTCTAATATTCTTATATATATTAATGGTGCTTTAACGGCGACAAGTACGCCTGCGATATCCGGTAATATTCAGAATACCGGCGGAAGTCTAAAAATCGGCGCCGAACTCTCCGATGATCTCAGTAAATTTTCCGGCTCCATCGACGACGTGCGTTTCTATAATCGCGCATTGTCGGCTACTGAAATTGAAGATCTCCATAAGGGCAATCAAATCAACAATACCGGTTTGGTGGGTTACTGGGGGTTTGACGAGGGGTCGGGGACGACGACCGCCGATTTGTCCGGGAATGGCAACATCGGGACGATTTCGGGTGCGACTTTTTCCAGCGACACTCCGCTTGCAACTTGCAGCGTTCTTAACGCCGGTTATCGGGAAATGCTTCCATCTTATATTTCCATGACCGATCCCGCCGATGTGATTATGAGTCCGGACATCGGGGGCGTATCCGGGGGCACGGGGGATGGCAGCGCGACTTGGAATGTGAAAACCGACAGCCCCGCCGGTTATCAAGTGAGCGTGCGCGCCGGCACTTCTCCTGCGCTCAAAAGCGGTAGTGACAGTTTTGCCGATTACACGCCCATGACGACCGGTACTCCCGACTTCACTTGGAATATCGCGAGTACCGATTCGGAATTCGGTTATACGGTCGAAGGCGACAATGCCATAGGCAAATTTCTGGATAACGGCGGCGGTACTTGCGGAGTCGGATCCGGCAATGTCGCGGACAAATGCTGGTTTCCTTTCTCCGGCGCAGACAGCTCTATCGTAAATGCGTCGTCGCCCAATCATCCATTGGGATCCGACACCACCGTCAAATTCAAAGCGCAGTCCGGGTCCGGTCATCTCCAGCCGGAAGGAATTTATACGGCGACTATCGTGGTGACGGCGGTGGCGCTATAAAACTTTTTCGATTTCGGGGTCTTGTTGAATTGTGAATTTCGGACCACATCAGAAATGATGTGAACCACGCAGGAGAAAACGTTCTTGCGTAGTATTTCACACCATTTCTGGTGTGATCCGGATGCAAAAATGCATTTCTGAATTTCGTTTTTGGATTTCGGATCACGCCAGAGATGGCGTGAACCACGCGCGCGAGACGGTTTCTGCGTAGTATTTCACACCATTTCTGGTATGGTCCGGATGCAAATGCAAACACAAATGCAAACACAAACATAGATGCAAATCTAAATCCACATAAATCATTTCTGATTTTACGCATGGGTCATTAATTTGGCATAAGCTATTTTGTTTGGTGAACGATTATGCTATAATCTTTTCAGGAAGAGCTATCCGGTTTTTGGGGTTCGAAAAAGATTAAAAACGCCGAGTGCGCCTGAGATTTCTTCAAAAATCATTTTCGGTTATCATCTTTTGATTTTTACGAATTAAAGAAAAAATAATGTTAAAAATTTTACAAAGGGTTTCTAAAAGTTTTGCCTTGCTCTTGGTTGTATTTTTTGTGTACATGTATATTGAGCCAATCGTGGCAGATGCCGCCACCACGGAGACGCAGGATTTTGTCGTGACCCAATCGGTTAGCGGAGAGATTTCCATGACCAATCCCGCAGATGTGCTTATGAACGGGATAATCGGCGGTATGAGCGGAGGTACGTCGACCGGCACAACCAGTTTTACGGTAGTGAGCAATAATGCTACCGGATTTACAACAGTAGCATCCGCTTTGACCTCTCCCGCGCTCGTGAAAGCGGTAGCCGGTACCAGCTTTTCCGATTATGCCAACACCGGCGATCCTACTCATGCATGGGCAACTACAACCACTTCGGCTTTTGGGTATAATGTCAAGACCAGCGATCCTGCCGATGCGGCCGCTTTCAAATACACTGACACGACGTGCAGTACCGGCGGAACTCTCAATGACGACACTCACTGCTGGAGAGGTTTTACGACCAGTCCTTACACGATTATAGATCGAGGCAGCAAAACAACCGTCGACGGTGTAACGGAAACTTTAAACTTGCAGGCGCAACTGGCAGCCAATCAGGTTTTGGAAAGCGGTTCTTATGTAGCCACTATAACTCTTACGTCCGCAATCAAGTAAAATATTTTGCGGCGCGCACTTAACATTTTTGATATTGTAAACGATGGAGATGAAAAAGATAATTTTACTTGCAGGACTGTTCTTTGTCTTGGGACACTCCGATTGCTCCATGGCTTATGAGATACAGACTATAGCGGACACTCCGATCAAGGATGAGTTTATTTTGGGTCCGGGGAAGGTGGATCTTGTCCTGAACCCGGGAGAAAAATCAGTCCAGAGGATAATGGTAACCAGCCGTTTTGCGGGTGAACGAAAATTCAAAGTGGAAGTGGAAGATTTCTCCGGTTCTCTTGATACCAATGAGACTATAAAATTTTTCGGTTCCGAAAAAGGTCCTTACTCCATGAAAGATTATGTCAAACCTGAGGTCTCCGAGTTCAGTTTGAAATTGGGAGAAAGAATTATTTTGCCGGTGGAGATAAATATTCCCGAAGATTCCCAGCCGGGAGGATTTTATTCTTCCGTTTTGATATCCACCGGGCCTGATGAAAATGTAAAGCAGGATACGACACAGACAAAAATCATCAGTCGGTTGGGGGCTTTGTTTTTTGTGAGAGTGGCGGGAGATGTCACCGAGTCCGGTCACTTGCAGGATTTCAAGGTAACGGATGCCGTATGGGAAATGCCGGAGTTTCTGAGTTCGCACGAGAGTTTTTCCCGATTGTTTTCCGCGGTGGGAAAATCGTTTGGAGGAATTCATGGAAAGGGTCCGATAACTTTTGAAATTTATTTCAGGAACGAAGGCAACGTTCATCTCACGCCTTCCGGAAAAGTTGAGATCAAAAATTTGTTGGGTCGGAAAGTCGGGGAAACAAAAGTGGAAAATTTTTTCGCAATGCCGAATTCTCTTCGCAAGGCGGCGGTAACGTGGGACGCCGGATTTTTGTTTGGCAAATATACTGCGACTGTCACTTTGGACAAAAACTATCAGCAGACTCCCGTCGCGCCGGACGTTATGGAGGTTTCTTTCTGGGCGATACCGTGGAAGATTTTGCTGGTCGCGATTTTTGCGCTGTTGGTCTTGTGGCGCGGCATAAAGTTTGTCCGCGGCAAATTTAAATTTGAGATTAAGAAAAAAGAATAAAATTTTTGTCTCGTGACGACTTTTCGGATTTTGTGTCGGATTTCGGATAATGGATTGTGGGTTCTGTGTTGGATTTCCGTATTTCGGACCACGCCAGAGATGGCGTGAACCACGCGGGACAGAACGTTTTTGCGTAGCATCTCACACCATCTCCGGTGTGATCCGAATCCAAATCCGGATGCAAAAAAAGTATTCCTTTTCTATTTGTCATCTCGAAGGAGTACTCGACTGAGAGATCTGAGAAATGCACGAAAACTTTGTTGATATTGTTTTTTTACAGTAAGATTATATTTGCATAATATTATTCACAGATTTCTCAATCGGAGTACCTCATTTCGAAATGACAAATATTGATTGTTTCTTTCAACGGGGATTGCTTTCTAAAAAGCTGTCATCCCGGAATTTGCGCAGCAAATATCTGGGATCCCGTTACTAAGCCGGTAAGAATGAAATACAACGTTTGTCTTGCATAGCTACGGGATTCCGGATATTTCGGAGTACCGAAATTCCGGAATGACAAATAAAAATTGTTTTTACCTTTCGAAATTCGAAATGACAGATATTGATTGTTTCTTTTAATAGGATTACCTTCTTACAACAACAAGCCAAACGCGTAAGTCCTAAAAATATTAAATTCGACCATTTATGCAAAATAGCTTGAGGAAAATTTATCGAAATGCGCAATCCGCAACCTTTATTTTTCTTTGTCTTTTTGCAGCGGTCCATGCCCCTTTTTCCGTCGGAGCTTCTATCGAGGTGCAGCAAATGGTAGTCAAAGAAGGAATGGGATCTATCGGTTTGCCCGTGGATGCCACTCCGTCGAAAATTTTTAACGTTCGGATTTACAATGTCGGTCTTCATTCCGCTCAAATATCTTTTGAAACAAACGAGGTTTGCACCTCCGAAATTTATTACGGCCAGAACAAAACTTACGTTTCCGGTCCGCTTGCCGATCATCCCGAAAGTTATGAGGCCTCCCATAAGTATTCTTTGGAAGGCTTGGAGCCGGGGATGAAATATTATCTGAAGATAAAAGTCGAGAATCAGAAGGGCGTTGAAAACGTGACCACGGCTTATTATTTCTATACCGTTCCGGAATTCAAGGCCTTGCCCAACGTCGGTTCTCTCTCCGCCACTCAGACAGGTGAGGAGGTTTTTTTGAATTGGAAAAATCCGCAAGGGGACGACTTTCGCGAAGTACAAATAAATCGGCAGAAGGACTCTCCCGCTCTCAGTCCGGAAAACGGAGAGAAAGTCTTTACGGGGTTTGCCGAGAATTTCGCCGACGTAAATGTCGTCGATGATACAAAATATTACTATACGGTTTTTACTTTTGATAAGGACAATAATTTTTCATCGGGGGCGGTTGTTTTTATTAAGACAGTTTTTCCTCATGCAGGAACGGAAGAAGGCGGCGGCGCAGAAAATGGAAACGGAAATGGAGAAGGAGAGGGGGAAGGCGGAGAAAATCCGGCGCTTCCGGATGGCTCCGGTCAGTCACCGACGGAAACGGAAACGGGCGCGGTTGTGGAAGATGTCAGAAATTTAAATGCGGCTGCCAAAGCAGGGGAGAACGAAATCGTTTTGCAATGGGACTGTCCGGAAACCGAAAAGGTTTGCGAAGTGGAAGTGCGGCGAGACCGGAATTTTCCTCCCATGTCTCCGCTGGAAGGGGAGAAAATTTACGGCGGGTCGGGTACGTCTTTTGTTGATCGGAACGTGGAGTCGGGGCTGATATATTTTTATACGGTTTATGCAAAAAATAAAGACGGCATTTATTCGTCGGGGAAACTCATCGCCGGTTCCCTCGACAAGAAGACGGACGGAGAAACTGCCGCTTTGAACGAGTGGAAGGATATGAGTTTTTCCGATGCGGAAAGCGGAGTTTCTCTCTTTCGGGAAAATGGGGAGAAAATTGATATCTTGCAGGGGCGCATTCTCGGCATCAATTATGGTGTTAAAATTTTGCCGGACAATCTGAAAGCGGTGGGCGCACAGCTTGGAGACGCTTTTTATATTTTGGACTATGACGAAAAAACCGCATCGTACAAGACAAGCTTCGTGGTTCCGGACGAGCCGGGGGAATATTCTTTTGACATATTCTTTATGAATTTTAATGACGAGGTGTTTTTTCGAAAGAAGATGACGCTGCGGGTACTGCCTCGCGGGAAAGTTTTTGTTATGCAAAATGAAAAACTTTTCAGCGGCAATCCGTCTTGGGAAAAAATAATCTGCCGGCTGGAAAATATTTTCGGCGGTGAAAATAACTCGTGTATGACAGTGTCCTATCTTGCCGGCGCGGAAGTGAAAATATTGTGGAAAAATCAGAATGAAGTTTGGGAAACTTGGGATGCGAAAGAATCCAATCAGAGCAATCCTCTCTTAACCGGCGACAACGGTGAATTTGGGCTTTCTTTAGCCAATGGCGAGTATGAAATTGATGTTAAAAAGGACGGCTTTCAGGAGAGAAAAATGCGCGTTTCGGTTTTCAACTCCGTGCTCAATCCCGATGTGCAAATATATGTGAAAAAATATTTAAAGTATGATATAATAACCGTAGCAGTTTTACTGGTTTTCGCCGGTAAAGTTCTGCAAAAGAGAATCAAAAAAAGAAGAGAAAAAAGGAAGCGAACCGGACGGGACATGGCGTGAATCCCTCGGAATTCAGAAATGCATTTTTGCATCCGGATCACACCAGAAATGGTGTGAAATGCTACGCAAGAACGTTCCATCCCGCATCTGTATTTTGCATCCGGATCACACCAGAAATGGTGTGAACTATTACGCAAGAACGTTCCATCCCGCGTGGTTCACATCATTTCTGATGTGGTCCAAAATCAAAAATCCACAATTCGAAATGTATTTTGCATCCGGACCACACCAGAAATGGTGTGAAATGTTACGCAAAAACGTTCTATCCCCGCGTGGTTCACATCATTTCTGATGTGGTCCAAAATACAAAATCAGAAATCAAAAATCCGAAAATTCAACACAGAATCCACAATCCGAAAATCTACAATCCATATATCGCGTATGAGCCGAAAAAGCCAAAAGAATAATTCATTTTTTATCCTGATAATTTTGCTGTTGGGATGCTTTTTGCTGCCCGGGAATTCTCAGGCTGCCGTTCGCAAAGAGTTTAACTATCAGGGAAAGCTGACGAATGTTAACGGACTGGCGGTTTCGGACGGAGCCTATGACGTCACTTTCAAAATTTACACTCAGGCGGGAGGAGGAACGGCGGCTTGGACGGAGAGTTGGACGAGCGCGACTCTGTTTACCGATGCGGGCACGACGGTGGCGGCAGACGGGTGCGCCGCGGGTATCAATAAAATCTCTTATACTTCCGATACCAACGAATCAAGTTTGGTCGCAGGGCAGACGCTTTGGAACACGGCCAAAAAACAATCGGCAGTCATCGAGTCTGTCGTTGCCGCTTCCAACTATATCTGCGTGTACTCTCCGGCATCGGCGTGGGCAAACGGCGATACGGTCACCAATCGCGTCTATGTGAAGAACGGGCTTTTTTCGGTGATGGTCGGATCGGTAGCGACGCTGACTCCGCCGGATTTTATCGGTGGCACTTATTATCTCGGTGTGACTGTCGGATCGGACAGCGAGATGATTCCGCGCAAGAAAATAGGTTCCGTACCGCAGGCATGGAATGCCAATAATCTTTCCGGCGATGGCATTATCGACATCGACAATACTTCCGTCGCGCATGATGCGGGGAATATTTATTACAATCCGGCTTCCGGCAATTACAACGCCCTCTCCATTGCTTATGGCACCGCCGGCGGCACCGGCACCGCGCTTTCCGTCACCCAGTCCGGTACGGGAGCAATCGTGTCACTCGCGAACACCGCCTCGGCAACGGCTGACGCTTTCGCGCTCACAAATCTCGGTTCGGGAAAATCTTTTATCGTCAACGACGAAGCCGCGGACACAACGCCTTTCGTGATTGACGCTGCGGGCAACGTCGGCATAGGCACAACAAGCCCCGCATATAAGTTAGATGTGAATGGTCAGGCGAGACTGCAATCTACTGCCAATCTTGATTTATCCGCTTTTGGCAGCGATTCCACTATTTATATACGTTCAGCTCATTATAGTAACAATAACAAGTTTTTTTCTTGGGATGATGGCCTGACAGATGTCGATGATACTGCCAATGGCGCATCCTTGGGCTATGTGGCACGGTTTACTGCGGGATGGACGGGTTACTCTTATGTGAATCGTTCCACCGGTTTTGCTCCGGGTACCTATGATGTCTATGTTCGTGCGCGTTCTGATGGTACAGGTAATCATCCTACCAGTGTGAGTTTTGGTGTGTACGATAATACCACGGCGTCCTTTCCAATGCTTCCAACGTTCGTTTCTTTACCGGTTAGTACCGTATATCAAGAAGTGTATGCCGGTAGAGTCGCTATCACCACAGACATGCTAGACGATAACACTGCCACTTTCTTTTCCGAAGGGGGAACTACCACTAATTACTTTGTAGATTACGTTAAATTTGTAAAAGCTCCGCTGTTCGTTGGCGGCAACGTCGGCATTGGCACAACTACCCCTTCTCAAAAACTTGATATTGCAGGCAACATAAATATCAATACCAACGGAACCAGTATTTTATTCTCAACTTACAAAGGAGCTAATTCAGACGGTGGTAACATATGGATTGGAGGAGGAGGGCAAAGTTCGGTAGGAGAAGTTGGTGCGACTGATAAAGGAAGCAATAACACCGCAAATGGATTTTCTTCTCTCTACTCCAACACCACAGGACAATACAACACCGCCCGACGGCATAATAAAATAAAATTACCTCTACTCCAACACCACAGGACAATACAACACCGCAAATGGAGTTAATTCTCTCTTATCTAACACCACAGGATACTACAACACCGCAAATGGAGTTAATTCTCTCTTTTCCAACACTACAGGATACTACAACACCGCAGATGGAGTTGATTCTCTCTACTACAACACTACGGGAAGCTACAATACTGCAAGTGGATTTATCTCAGGTGCCTATATCTCAGGAGGAGGAGCAAATCAGACATCCTATAACTCAACCTATCTTGGATATGACACAAGAGCATTGGCTGATGGTGATTCCAATGAAACGGTTATTGGATATGCTGCGATAGGTAACGGCAGTAATTCAGTCACTTTGGGGAATGATAGCGTTACCAAGACGATATTGAAAGGCAACGTCGGCATTGGGACGGCTTCGCCCACTGCTTATCTTCATCTAAAAGCAGGCACAGCCACCGCCGGCACAGCACCGCTCAAATTTACCTCCGGCACCAATCTTACCACGCCCGAAGCGGGAACTATGGAATACGATGGAACTCAGCTTTATTTTTCGCCCTCCACTACCAGAAATATTTTGGCGCAGATTTCGGGAAGTACCGCTTTGACGACCGGTTCGATTGCGTTTGCCACTACCGGCGGTTATCTGACACAGGACAATGCCAATTTCTTCTGGGACAATGTCAATAAAAGGCTGGGACTGGGAACTTCATCGCCTTCCGCCACATTGGAAGTCAAGGGAACGATTGAAAACGGACTGGTGGGGTGGTGGCCGATGGATGACGGTAACGGCGCAACGGTTGCGGACCGCAGCATAGGCGGTCATAATGGTACGATTACATCCTTGGCTTGTCCCACGGGCTACGTATTGGTTCCGGGAAATGCGACCTATGGAACCGCTGATTTTTGTGTTATGAAGTATGAGGCAAAGTCTGTCGGCGGAGTTGCGACCTCTCAGGCAGACGTGGCTCCATGGACACAAATCACCCAAACGGATGCAATCACGGCTTGTTCCAGCGCGGGCGGGCATTTGATTACCAACAACGAATGGATGACGATTGCCAGAAATGCGGAAGCGCAGGCTGCGAACTGGGCGGACGGCAAAGTCGGTTCCTTGGTTTCCACGGGTGGAGGTTTGAAGCGGGGAAATGTAGGAGTTGGGGACAGCGCCAGCTATAATGGAGCTGATCCTGAATATGGCACGAGAAATGCTGAAGCCCAGCTTAAAGCCCAGCTTGTCCTGTCCAATGGTGAAACCATTTGGGACTTATCCGGCAATGTTTGGGAATGGACTAATGACACTATCTCTTGCGCCGGAGCGAATTGTACCAGCGCTGAAATGCCTTATGACGCCACTCCAGCCGAAGAATGGGTTGAGTTTCCCAACATAAGCACCTACGGGCAGTTATCCTACGATAAAATCAGGCCGTCAAACAGTTCGTGGAATTCCACCTATGGCGTGGGGAAGCTATATACTGACACAAATGCCGCTTATCCGAGCGGGAATGTTCACGCCTTCCTACGCGGTGGCGATTGGAGCATTGGTGCGCCTGCGGGTGCGTTCACGTTGAATCTGTACCATGCGCCGGGCGATTCCTACGACTACCTCGGTTTCCGGTGCGTTCGGTAGTGTAGAAATTTGGTCTTTGGTATTTAGTAATTTGGATTAAGTATAAAAATATGAGCTTTCAAAATTTATCAATTTTCGAAAAAACCTATGCATTCTCGCATCCGGCTTTGCATCCGGATCACATCAGAAATGATGTGAAATGCAACGCAAAAACCGTCTCTCCCGCGTGGTTCACGCCATCTCTGGCGTGATCCGAAATCCAAAATACACAATTCATAAATTCCGAAATCCACAATCCAGAAATACGAAATCCAGAAATGCATTCTTGCATCCGGATCACACCAGAAATGGTGTGAAATGCAACGCAAAAACGTTCTCTCCCGCGTGGTTCACATCATTTCTGATGTGATCCGAAATCCAAAATACGAAATCCGACCCCATAAAAAGTTAGGCTAAACCAAAAAATGTTTTACCCAAAGACACAACTGAAAAGCAAAATTGCCGCGATGATGGCCGCGGTTGCTTTGCTTTTCGGTTTGGCTTGGACGGTGCCGTCGGTTTTGGCTTCCGCCGGCTGGACGGCGGGGAAGTTCGGCGGGGCTTATGATTTCAACGGTCAGTTTTATATCAATGCGGGAAACGTCTATAACGGCGTTAAAACCGTGTCTTTCTGGATCAAGGGAACGTCTTACAACGGCAAGGTGGTCGATCTGAACGGCTCGGCTTATGTCTCGATTACTTCAGCTGGCGTTATTTCCGCGACCGGTTTCACATTGCCGACAATTTATATCGATGGCACGGTCGGGACAACGGTTGACACGAACTGGCATTTTGTCACCGTGACTACCGGCACGGCAATCAATGCCGACGCGGTGAAATTCGGTTCGGTTGACTCGAGCAACCTATCCGGCTTGCTGGATGACGTGAAGATGTTTAATTACGCTCTGTCCGCTCGTGAAATAAATGAAAAATATCGCCAAGATTCGCCTTCAATGGCGCAAGGAGGAGAAATCAGCGATTCATCTTCCCATACGGCTCTCACCGTCACCCAGTCCGGCACGGGAGCAATCGTATCGCTTGCGAACACCTCCTCGGCAACGGCTGACGCTTTCGCGCTCACAAATCTCGGTTCGGGAAAATCTTTTATCGTCAACGACGAAGCTGCAGACGCTACGCCTTTCGTGATTGACGCTGCGGGCAACGTCGGGATTGGAACGAGCAATCCTTTTTCTGGACAATTGCATGTTAACAAAGGTGTCGCCGCAGGATTGGGTGGCGAATTGTGGATTACCAATAATGCGGTTAATACAACTGGTAATTCAGCGCGCTTATCTTTCGGTCTTGATGGTACAACAGATTCATCTTCAAATGCGTTTATACAAGCAATTGTGACAAATAGTACTGGGTACTTGACTGATTTAACTTTTGGCACTTTTGGTACTGGAAATTTAGCTGAAAGAATGAGAATTACAAGTAACGGCAACGTCGGCATTGGAACAACCACTCCTTCTCAAAAACTTGATATCGCAGGCAACATAAACATCAATACCAACGGCACAAGTATTTTATTCTCAACCTACAAAGGAGCTAATTCAGACGGTTATAACGTATGGATTGGAGGAGGAGGGCAGAGTTCGGTAGGCGAAGTTGGTGCGACTCATAAAGGAGGTTATAACACCGCAAATGGATATCTATCTCTCTACTCCAACACCACAGGATACAGTAATGCCGCAAATGGATATCTATCTCTCTACTCCAACACCACGGGATACGACAACACCGCAAGTGGAGCTCAATCTCTCTACTCCAACACCACAGGATACAACAACACTGCAAATGGACTTGATTCTCTCTTCTCCAATACCACAGGATATTACAATACCGCGATTGGGCGTGACTCAGGTCGTTATATTTCAGGAGGAACAACAGCAAATCAAACATCCTATAACTCAACTTATCTGGGATATGACACAAGAGCATTGGCTGACGGTGATTCCAATGAAACGGTAATAGGATATAGTGCGATAGGTAATGGAAGCAATTCAGTTACTTTGGGGAATGATGACGTTGTGAAGACAATATTGAAAGGAAATATAGGGATTGGAACAACGACGCCAACAAGCAAGTTGGATGTATCTTTCGCAAACGGCTCTGCGCAATTCGGCTCTTGGGACGGAGGGAATAATAGCTTGTTTGTTAGGTCGAAATCCGTCTCTGTTAACCAGGCAATTGGTTTTTATGCCGGCGGGGGTACGGGGGTATATTCCAATGGCGGTATATCTTTCGGTGTTGGTTCTAATTTTGCTGACGGTACTTATCCAGGCGGAACAATCGCAATGTCTATATTGAGTTCCGGCAACGTCGGCATCGGCACAGCCACCCCTTCTCAAAAACTTGATATCGCAGGCAACATAAACATCAATACCAACGGAACCAGTATTTTATTCTCAACCTACAAAGGAGCCAATTCAGACGGTAATAACATATGGATTGGAGGAGGTGGACAGAGTTCAGTAGGCGAAGTCGGTAATACTTTTAAAGGAAGCTATAACACTGCAAACGGACTTAATTCTCTCTACTCCAACACCACAGGATACTATAACACCGCAAATGGAGTTAATTCTCTCTATTCCAACACCACAGGAAGCTATAACACTGCAAACGGACTTAATTCTCTCTATTCCAACACTATAGGACACAGCAACACCGCAATTGGGCATGATTCGGGTCATCTCCTTGCTGATGGTTCCACTGCCAACCAGACTTCCAACTCTTCTCTCTATCTCGGCGCATATACCAAAGCCAAGTCCGATGGCGATTCAAACGAAATTGTCATTGGATACAATGCCATCGGACTGGGAAGCAATACCGCCGTTTTGGGAAATGATTCAATCGGCACGACTGTGTTGAAGGGGAATGTGGGGATTGGGACGACAAGTCCGCAATCCGCACTTCATGTGGACGGAATCATCACTACTTCGGGAAGTGTAAGAATTAATTCTTATGTTTCAAGTTGGGGAGACAATGCGACCAATACCTGGCTGAATAAGGATTGGAATAGCACTTACGGTGATTATTTATATCTGGGGTCTACAGGCGATTCTAATAATACTGTTCACAGTGCCATACTGATAGGCAGTACTATAACAGCTCTTGGTATGGGGTATACTAATGGAGAATCGCTGTCCTCTACTTTCATGACGATTGCGAATGGCACTGGCAACGTCGGCATCGGCACGACCTCTCCCACTTCCAAATTGGACGTTTTCCAAAACAGCGCTTCCACTGCGTTGACTATCACGCAAGACGGTAACGGTGATTTTGTGAATATTTTGGACAACGGTGTCAGCATCTTTAAGATCGGACAGGCGACGGTGGACATCATGCGTCCGCTTGACTTGCAAGTCGAAGGGGACGTGGGCGTGGAATACAACTTGCGCCTCTTGAACAATGCCACTTCCTATATTACCTCCGCCGGGCCGCTTACTATTTCCGCCGGTGACAATAATTCCTACGAGAATTTGACCCTGACCACCTCAGGCACAGGAGACGTGATTATTGATATCGCCAGCTCCACCCTCGGCTTCAAGGTTGTGGGCTTGACCGGAAAAGTTTTCAGCGTCGACTCAAGCGGGAATGTGGTAATCGGCGGCGTGGACGCGGGCAGCGGAGATTTGTCGGTGAAGGGCGACATCTCAACTTTGGGAGGAAATCTCAATCTGAACAGCCTCTCGACTCCGGCTGGCGTGGCGGTGACTCCGGCGGGCACTACCGGCAGCACTACCTATGGCTACAGAGTTTCCGCCATCAATGGCAACGGAGAAACTTTGGCTTCGACCACGGTATCAACCTCATCCGGAAACTCGACGCTCAGCAGTTCCGACTATAATCACATTTCTTGGTCGGCAGTCGTCGGCGCGACCGGCTACAAAATTTACGGACGCACCGCTGGCAGTGAACAGCTGATCGGAACGGTCAATTCCCCGACGCTCTATTATAATGACGCGAGCATGACGGCTCCGTCGGGGGCATTGCCGACTGAGAACACAACCGGCGGCAACATCACCTATTCCTCGTCGACCGGACCGGTTCGGTCTTTGATCCTCGTTCCTTCGGGTGCGACCATCCCGGCAACGGGCGGCGCGTCGCAAGTGAAAGTGGACGGGACCAATCAGAGTTATTATGTCCTGGATTATGACGAGGCGACAAACGAGAGCGCTTATTGGAGCTGGACTATGCCGGACAGCTATGATGGCGGAACCATCGACGTTACCTATTATTGGGAAGCGGCGGCGACTTCCGGCGATGCCATCTGGTGTTTCCAGTCGGTGGGCATCACTTCCAATAATTCGGAAGACATTGACAGCGCGCTGGGATCGGCGGTTTGTGAAGCGGATACGGCGCAGGTCGGAGCCAACGATTTGGCATCGGTCACGGAAACGAAAGCGGTTTCGGGTTTTGCCGCCGGTGATTACGTCGCTTTCAAGGTCTATCGAGATGCCGCCGCCGGAGGAGATAGTATGAGCGGCGATGCCAGATTGGTAAAAGTGAAAATCGAATATCACGTTAACAATGAGAGCGACTAACAGCCGCGTGGTCGGGGGAGGCGGAAGGGTGGGATCAGAAATGCATTTCTGCATTTGCATCCGGATCACACCAGAAATGGCGTGAAATGTTTCGCAAAAACCGTCTCTCCCGCGTGGTTCACATCATTTCTGATGTGATCCGAAATTCGAAAATCCAAAATGCATTTTTGCATTTGTATCCGGACCACGCCAGAAATGGCGTGAACTGCCGCGCAAAAACGTTTTATTCCGCGTGGTTCACGCCATTTCTGGCGTGGTCCACAACCCACAACCCACAACCCACAATCCAAACTCCGCAATTCAAAAGAGCGGGGCGAATAACGCAATAAAACAATGGACAAACGAAAAAAGATCAAAATTTTTATCGCGGCAGCAGTATCTCTGTGGGTGGTTTTCGTTTTTATGTTTGCCAAAAGCGGCTTGCCGGATTTGTGCCGTTTCCATTTTTTCGCATGCGGTTCAAGCGCAAATTTGAATGCCGTCGCGGATCGTATCGGCGGCGGCGCACCTTCGGAAAATCAGAATTCTACATTTTTTCAAACCGTCACAGTGGAGCCCAACAAGATCAAGGTGGGCGAGACGCAGACGACGCGCGTGGAAATCGCCAGCGTCGTGGGCGTGGAAAAAGTTTCAGCGCAAATTCCCTTTGAGGGGAGCTATGACGAAATCGCCCTGCGCTTGGTGAGCGGCAACGAGCGGCAAGGCGTGTGGGAAGGGCAGTGGGTCGCGCACAATACGCTTGCCAAGGAATACAAGACAAAAATAATCGCCGCCGACCGGGACGGCAAAGTCGTCGAGACGGAAGCATCCTGGTGGGACGACACGGAAACGGCGTGGTATGACCAGAATTGGAGCAATCGGAAAAAGGCGACCATTGCCAACTCCGCCGGCGCGCTTACCAACTACCAGGTGAAATTGACTGTTCCTTATCAAAGCCAGATGCAGCCTGATTTTGACGACATCCGTTTCACCTCCGCGGACGGGAAAACCCCGCTCGACTTCTGGCTTGAAAGCAAAACCGATTCCACCACGGCGGATTTTTGGGTGGAAGCCGCCTCGCTCTCCGCGTCGGCAAACACCAATATCTACTATTATTACGGCAACGCCAGCGTGAGCACGATCAGCAGCGACACCAACACTTTTGTCAGGGTGATCAGCAATTTGGTTGGAGGTTGGGACATGAACGAAGGTTCGGGGACCACCGCGCACGACAAATCCGGCAATGGCAACGACGGCACGATTTCCGGCGCAACTTTCACGACCGACAGAAACGGCAATGCCAATCAGGCACTGAGTTTTGACGGAGCGGATGATTATGTGGAAGTAAGTCATAATTCCGTCTTGGAACCGGCCAGTGTTTCCGTCTCTGCGTGGGTTAAATTAAACAATGACGGCAGCAGACATATTGTTGCCGCAAAGTGGACAGGATATTCTTTGGAAGTTAGCAGTACTGGCTCTCCATACTTTTTGATATGGAACAGCCAGGGAAGTGCCAGCATAACATCTTCGGTACCAATTCAATTTAACACGTGGCAGCATTTGGTCGGAACTTTTGACGATAGCACGAAAGAAATAACAATCTCTGTAAACGGGAATGAAACAGGGAGAGCGTCTCTGGAAAGTTCTATAATTTACGAACATAGCATTCTGAGGATATCAAATACCTTATATGGAGGTAGTGATGGGGCGGTCAACGGGCTTATTGATGACACTTGTATTTATAACCGCGCTCTTACTGCTGATGAGATTGCCGATGTTTATAGCGCCAGTCATACGACTTTAATCGTTCCGAGCAAGGTTTTAGTTCGCAACTATGTTTCCGGCGAGCCGACAGTTTCGATTGCCACGCAAGAAGAAAACGCACCGAACCGCCCCGGCGCAGTAGGCACAAGCGCCGGCCCAATGATGTTTTAGAAAAAAATCAGAAATCCAAATCAAAAGATAAAAACAATTTTTATTTGTCATTCCGGAATACCCGTTAAAGGAAACAATCAATATCTGTCATTCCGGAATTTCGGTACTCCGAAATATCCGGAATCCCGTAGCTATACAAGACAAGCATTGTATTTCATTTCCAACGGCTTAGCAACGGGATTCCGGATATTTGCTGCGCAAATTCCGGGATGACAACTCAAAAGATAAGTCAATCTTTATTTGTCATTATGATATTTTCCGCTGTAAAACAATCCACAACCCACAACCAATAACCCATCCTATTAAAAACCATTATGATTAAACTGACATTGCCTCAATTTGATTTTCTGCAAAAGCGGTTGCGTAAGCTTTCTCGCCGCCAAACGGTGGCATTGACTATCGTCGTTTCTTCTCTGATTCTTTCCGGCGCGATTTTTGCCGTGGCGGAGCTGGGCGGATACGGGCAGAACGGTCCCGCCGCCGCGCCCAACTCGTTGGATTATGGCTTGGTCGGACATTGGGATATGGAAGAGGGAAGCGGTCAGGTCGTGAAAGACAAATCGGGCAACGGCAATGATGGCACTCTGGGCACGTCTTCCGCAGTCGACGCTTCCGACCCCGTTTTCGCTCCCGGGCACGATTCTTCCGGAGAGAACGGCACGGGACTTAAGTTCGACGGGGTGGATGACTATGTGGATGCGGGCAGTGGAAGCAGCTTAATTACAAATACAATTACTGTCAGTGCTTGGGTAAAGACAAACGCTAGTAGTGAAACTAAGATAATAGCCTCGAAATACGATGCATCCGCCAATCATGGGATAGTGTTAATAATAGCGGAAGACGGAAAAGTAGAGATGGACGGACGGGATGGAAGTGGAGATTATAGAACGTCTGGATCTTCAACCACGTCAATTGCGGATAATAACTGGCATTATGTCACAGGCTCGGTAAGCGGTTCTGTTTGGAAAATAAACGTTGATGGTCGCGATGAGAACTCTGCAGATTCGGGGTATGTCAATACTAATTTGGCAAATAGTGTGAGTTTGATGCTAGGTCGTGTAGGGTTCGGTTATTACTTTTCCGGCTCCATCGACGAAGTCCGCATCTACAACCGCGCTCTCTCTGATGATGAAATCCGCCAGCTTTACAATCAAAAAAAACCTGTTTTGGAAATGAAGTTTGATGAAGGCTCCGGCACAGTGGCACACGACGAAAGTTTTAATCACAACGACGGCACGATTTCGGGCGCGACTTGGACGACGGGAAAAAACGGCGGCGCGCTTGCTTTTGACGGGGTGGATGATTATGTAGATGCGGGGAATGGAAGCAGTTTGAATAACACAGGAACAAGTTTTACTGTAGAGTCTTGGTTTTATACCCCTACTGATTTATCTAATCAGGCAAATACTTATCCGGTTTTTGTGAATAAAAGTGATTGGGCAAATAATGCCGGTTGGGCGCTACAGTATGATAAAAATATAGGTAGAATTATATTAAATGCTAAAAATGCAAGCGGTTGGATTGGAATGTATTCTGCACGCACTTCGTTTCCAGCCGGATGGTATCATTTTGTAGGAGCGTTTTATTCTGATGGCACACAAAAATTATATATAAACGGGAGCTTAGACAATACAGGTTATGGATTTCCTGCCAATGCAAATGGTGCTGATCTTATTATCGGCAATAATTTCAATGGCTCCATCGACAATGTCCGCATCTACAATTATGCCCGCACTGCCGATGAAGTTCTCTCCGACTACAATGACGGCATGGCTGCCCATCTGGGTAAAAACAACCAGGATCTGAATCGAGGTCTGGTCGGACATTGGGATATGGAAGAAGGAAGCGGTCAGACGGTTTATGACAAATCGGGCAACGGCAATAACGGCACTTTGGGGGCGAACACTGCCGTTGCTGCCGACGATCCGGTCTTCGCATCCGGACACGATTCTTCCGGAGAGAACGGCACGGGACTAAATCTAGATGGACAATATAATTTCGTAAAAATAGACAACGGAGGAGGCGATTTTAATCTTTCTCCTAGATTATCCTTTGGAATGTGGGTTAAATTTGACAACTTTAATCAACGACAGTTTTTAGTCAGTAATGGAGATGATTGGTCTTCTGGCAGCTATTCCGGATTCCAGTTTTTATTGAATAGTGGTGGAGCAACCTGGGCTATGTATATTACCCAAGACAGCACAATCACAGCTAATGTAGAGTTTGCAGATTCTATTGAGGCGAATAAGTGGTATTATATCGCGTTGACTTATGATCAAGGGGCAGTAAAATTTTATAGGGACGGAATCTTAAAAGGATCCTCTTCGTCTGTTCCGGCTATTGCCTATACAAAAAGTTGTATACTGGAGCTAGGTTCTTTTTCTGACTGTGGTGGTACGAGTTCTCCCTGGTGGACACTGGATGGCTCCATCGATGACGTCCGCATCTACAATCGCGCCCTCTCTGATGATGAAATCCGTCTGCTTTACAACCAGAAGAAGCCTGTTTTGGAAATGAAGTTTGATGAAGGCTCCGGCACAGTGGCGCACGACGAAAGTTTCAATCACAACGACGGCACTATCAGCGGCGCGACGTGGACTGAGGGAAAAAACGGCGGCGCGCTTGCTTTTGACGGAGTGGATGACTATGTGGATGCGGGGAATAGGAGTGATTTGAATATTACGAATCAGGTTACGATAGGGGCTTGGCTTAAAAGCTCACAAAAGACGCAAGGAATGATTGCCGGAAAAGTTAATAGTGCTTGGAACGGAGGATGGTGGCTAAGGGCTATTGCAACGGACGGTGCTGATCCGAGTGACAAGGGGATTTGTTTCGGCATAAGTAAAGGTGTTGACTGGTTTTACAATGAAGTTTGTACGAATGCTTCATATATCGATGGTAGCTGGCATTACTATTCTGGTTTCTATGATGGGACAAATATTAAAATCTTTATGGACGGTGTCTTAAAGGCAAGCTCCTCCGTAGTTACACCAACTATGGTAAGTGACCAAGACGTTTTTGTCGGATATAACAATGTTGATCACAATTATTTCAATGGCTCTCTCGACAACGTCCGTATCTACAATTACGCCCGCACTGCCGATGAGGTTCTCTCCGACTACAATGACGGTATGGCTGCCCATCTGGGAAAAAACAACCAGGATCTGAATCGAGGTCTGGTCGGACATTGGGATATGGAAGAAGGAAGCGGTCAGACGGTTTATGACAAATCGGGAAATGGCAATAATGGCACTTTGGGGGCGGATACTGCCGTTGCTGCCGACGATCCGGTTTTCGCTCCCGGACACGATTCTTCCGGAGAGAACGGCACGGGACTTAAATTTGACGGCGTGGACGATTATGTGAATGCGGGAAGTGGAAGCAGTCTTGGTGCAAGTGGCGCCTTGACGATCAGTACTTGGATAAAAATAGACGATTACTCCGCAGGCGAGGCTATCGTAGTAAGCAAATACAATTCTTATGGATTGGATATACGCCCGAAAACAGGAATGGTTCACTTTGATTTATGGGAGGCAGGGGAGATAAGGCGATGGAATTATACAGGAGAGAATAGATTGCCCACATCCGGATGGATTCACATTGTTGCAACATATGCCGACAACGTTGCTAAAATTTATATCAATGGAGTTCCAGAGAATATTGTTGATCAGACAAATGGCGCGTTGAACGTAGCAACTAACAATTTATATATTGGAGAGGCAATCGACGGTGTGTCGGGAGCGATTCCTTTCCCCGGTTCCATCGACGACGTCCGCATCTACAATCGCGCCCTCTCTGATGATGAAATCCGCCAGCTTTACAACCAGAAGAAGCCTGTTTTGGAAATGAAGTTTGATGAAGGCTCCGGCACAGTAGCGCACGATGAAAGTTTCAATCACAATGACGGCACGATTTCGGGCGCGACTTGGACGACGGGAAAATTTGGCAGCGCGATCTCTCTTACTAATGGTAGTTGTGTAGATGCGGGTAGCGGGGCGAGTTTGAATTTACCCCAAGCACTGTCTATCAGTGTCTGGATTTATCCTACGGCGGAATATGTTGGTTATGCAGCTCACTCCATAAGTAAGAATACTTCATTAGCCGACGCCAATTTTGTATTATATTATTTTGGTACAACTTCGGGCATAAATAGAAGATTGATGTTTTATGGGACTCGCGACGGGGTTTGGGGAAATCTTTCTGACAGCTACGAGGTTAGCTTGAATACGTGGTATCACATAGAGTTGGTTTATAATTCTTTGCAGGGGGGGCTTTTGTATGTTAACGGCAATAGAGTGGGCGGTTATTCCGGCGGCGGGGTGTTGGCTACCAATAATGTCTCTCTGGTAATCGGCAATGATTTTCCCGGCTCTATCGATAATCTTCTGATCTACAATTACGCCCGCACTGCCGATGAAGTGCTGACGGATTACAACAACGGCTTGGCAGCGCATTTGAGATAGAATTTCGGCGAAGTTGGATTCATAAATTCAAATTTTGCTTTCCAAAGGCTGTCATCCCGGAATTTACGCAGCAAATATCCGGGATCTCGTTACCAGGCCGGTAAAAATGAAATACAATGCTTGTCTTGCATAGTTACGAGATTCCGGATATTTCGGAGTACCGAAATTCCGGAATGACAGATAAAAGTGTGAAATGAAACAATCAATATTTGTCATTTCGAAATGAGGTACTCCGATTGAGAAATCCGGGAATAATACTATGCAAATATAATCCTATTGTAAAAATAATACCAACAAAGTCTCGTACATTTCTCAGATCTCTCAGTCGAGTACTCCTTCGACAAATAGAGTCAGTCAAGTTCCAAGTATCGGGATTGCCGCGTCGCCTGGAGTACCGGTTCCTCGCAAATAAAGATTGATTTTATCTTTTGATTTGGCTATAAAGAAACAATTCAAAGCGCAGGTGGATCAGCGATATTCATAGGTTGCTCAAAAAATGAAAATGTATTAATATATAGTCAGATGCAGTTATACAAAAAAAGTATTCTGCAACGGGTAATAAATAATAAATAAAAATATTTCCATGGAAGAAAAAGAAAGCAAAGAGGTTTTTCAAAACAGGAAAATAGCCGTCAAGGAAGAAAGAAATCTTGTAAATTTGAGGCAAGATTTCGCGGCGGGTAATAAGACTGTCGGTCGTGACTTTCGCGGCGAGTCTTTCAGGGGTTTTGAGTCGGTTCCTTCTGCCGCAACGGCGGAAGTCCCGCAGGAAAAAAAGTTTTCAGGTCTGCAATCCAAGGTTAATCCGAAAGTTTCCGCCAGCATCTTGGATCGGCTGACCGAGTATGGGATGTATCTGCTGATTTTCCTTATGCCTCTATTCATCTTGCCTTTTTCCGTCGAGGTGTATGAATTTAACAAATCTTTTCTCCTGGCATTCGGATCCGTTCTTCTGTTTTTTATATGGATCTTGGATAGCATCTTCGTCAAGAAAAAAATTCAATTTTCCAAATCTCTTCTGACAATATCCTTTTCCGTATTCCTGCTGGTGATTCTGCTTTCTTCCTATTTCAGCATTGATGTCGCTTCAAGCTTCTGGGGGTATGGCGGGAATTTTTCCGATTCATTTGTTTTCTATCTGGGACTTTTTGTTTTCTATACGGTTTTTCTGGGGGTGTCCGCCGTCAAAGGCGCGGATCGGGTCATCTCCAAGTCGATTGGAGCGCTCACTCTTTCTGCCCTGCTGGTTTCGGCAACTGCGCTGCCTTATTATTTCGGCTATACCTATCTGCCCGGTTTCGGCGGAGTGCTTGCCGGCCTCAATTTTGCCAGCGGATATTACCACGCCTTTGCCATTTATTTACTGGTGATGCTTTTCATCGTGTTCTACGATTTTTCTTCCTTTGGCAAATTCAGCCGCGCCAGAAAGGCATTGGATGTTTTGGCGGCGGTCTTGATTTTGGTAAATCTATTTTTGATTGACTGGCCGATGGTTTATCTGATAATTTTCATTCTTTGCACCGCGCTGGTGGTTTTTGGCGGGACTTTGAAGAAAGAAAATTTTTCCCGCCGTTCCGAATCCGCGGCGCTGCTTATGATGATTTTTTCTTCCGTGCTTTTTATGTCAAGCGTGAATCTGAGCGAGATTATGCTGGGCAGAATATCGGTGGGGAATTCTTCTTCCGTCTCGAGTATTGTCAAAGGCGCGTTCAATATCAAGATGGAGAATGCGGCTACGAGCGTGCAGAACGGTTTCGGCAGCAAGGAGGCAGTGAGCATCGCGCGGAGCGGTCTGTCCGATCGTCCGATTTTGGGTTCGGGTCTGGGCACTTATTATTACGATTTCTCCAAATACAAATCCGTCGATTTCAACTACGGTCAAAATTGGAAGATGGGATTCAACAAAGCCTACAATGAGATGCTGGAAAAAGTTTCCACCATTGGAATTTTGGGGGTGCTGTCTTACTTGTTCTTGGTTGCGGTGGCACTCTTCCTGATTGCGAAAAATGTAAAAGCAAAAAAGAACAGTGAATTTTTTCTGGCGGCGTTCTTGTCGCTGCTGATTTTTCAATTTCTCTTTTTCGAAACCGCAATAATCAAATTCCTGTTCGTGCTTCTTCTCGCCATCGCTTCCGCCAGCCGGATTGTTGATGCGGAGGCGGGCAGTGACGCGTTGAAGAAAATCCGAAAAGAAATGGCGATCCTTGATATCGATAACCAAAAAATATCAGGCGGCGCAGTCTCTTTTTTCGGCGTAATTGCGGTCCTGCTATGTTCCACTTCGCTGGTTTTGGGAATCCAGGTATTCAGGGCGGAGGCTAAATATGTGGCGGCTATCAACTCGGCCAATCCTGCCGGTTTGGATCCCGATGCGCTTTCGGAAATCACAAAATTGAATCCTTATAAAGGAGATTACGCCGCCGGACTTTCCAGAATATACCTTGCCCGGATATATTTGTTGGCAAATTCCGGAAAGAACGATCAGGAAACCGTGAACAAGGTGGCCGTTGAAGTAAATAACGCCCTGTCGTATGCCAAGAAGTCGGTTGAAGTTTCTCCCAACGATTTGCTTCTCTGGGAAAATTACAGCTACATCTACAAGTCTGTCAATGACCTCGGTATGGAGGGCGGGAATGATTGGGCGATAAAGGGGTATGAATCGGCAATCAATCTCTGTCCCAATGATCCCATGCTTCGTACTGAACTCAGCAAGATGTATCTGACTAAATATCAGACGGATAAAAGCGATGCGGACAAAAAGAACGATTTGCGAAACGCCAAGACTCAACTGGAAAAAGCGCAGGAGCTTAAGAGTGATTATGTGGACGCGGCGCTTGAGCTGGCAATCGTCTATTCCTACGAAGGCGACGACAATAAAACATTGCAGCAGGTTGATTTGACGAGCAAGATGGGCGGGCTTGACATTCCGTCTGCGGTAGAAATAGGCAGAATATATTACAATTTGGGTGAAAAAGACAAGGCGAAAGGAGCTCTTTTGCAGGTGGTGGCGGATAATGTTGATCCCAAGAATGCCGACGCGCTTTATATCTTGGGGGCTATCTATAAGGAGGAGAAAAATTACAGCGAGGCTTTGAATGCGTTCAGAACCATAGAAAAATCCAATCCCGACAACAAAGGACTCAAGAAGAGTATCAGTGACGTGGAGAGTCTTATGAAGGGCGGTACCGCTAACGACGCCAGTAATGCTAGCAGTGGCAATGATGCCGAAGAAAATACTTCCGAGTCTGGGACGGTTGAGCCGGATGTTAATGCGGAACAGAATTAGGACTTACGCGGATTGATACTGTTTGTCATTGCGAGGTATTACTTTCTAAAAGCTGTCATCCCGGAATTTGCGCAGCAAATATCCAGGATCCCTTGCTTAAGCCGGTAAAAATGAAATACAATGCTTGTCTTGCATAGTCATGGGATTCCGGATATTTCGGAGTACCGAAATTCCGGAATGACAAATAAAGATTGTTTTTACCTTTCGAAATGACAAATATCGAGTGTTTTTTTTAACAGGGATTACTTTCTAAAAAGCTGTCATCCCGGAATTTGCGCAGCAAATATCCGGGATCCCGTTACCAAGCCGGTAAAAATGAAATATAATGCTTGTCTTGCATAGTCACGGGATCCCGGATATTTCGGAGTACCTAAATTCCGGAATGACAGATAAAAGTGGTTTACACCATCTCTGGTGTGAACCGAAATCCATAAATTCCGAAATGCATTTTTGCATTTGCATCCGGACCACACCAGAAATGGTGTGGAATGTTTCGCAAAAACGTTTTGTCTCGCGTGGTTCACATCATTTCTGATGTGGTCCAAATTCCGAAAATTCAAAAATAATAAAGACGAATAGGAAAAATTTTTATGGATTTGGAAATAAGAACTGAAATCAAGGGGAGCCGCGTTATGCTTTATTTGCTTGGCGCCGGGCGGGAAGTATTGGGCAAAACCGGATGGGAGGACAAGAGAGATCTTTCCGTCAAGCTTTTCGGGAAAATCGACTTTCTCTTGCGGAGGAAGAAAATTGCGCTGAAGGATATCAAGAAATTCAGTTTCGATTGCGATTCTCCCTACTTCGCGCGCGGCAAGAATGCGGAGATAAAGATGGAAAATTTCGACTCGACCGGCAAGTGCGGCTTTACCGCTTGGCAGACGGGGGAGATTATCACCAAGGTGATGAATTTCGCGGTGGAGAAGTGACGCTTCGTGTAAACAAATTATCAAACGGAGTAGCATGCGGAGTAGCACGGCTTTAGCCTGCGCGGTTGTCCCAAGCCGAAAATGCGATGTGTATGTTTGTCTTTTTTGCATTGGACAGCGGCGCAGGCTAAAGCCTGCTACTCCGCGCTCCTGCTTCGCCCCCTATTCCTCACCGCCCTTTCTCTTTCTTTAGTTTTTAAAGTGTGCTATAATTCCTCTATCGGTTTTGGAAAGCTTAATTATATCAAATATAAGTTTTGGCTAGATAAAACATGGCCCATAAACGCACCTTCGAATATCTCTATTGACAACCTCGATATTTCAATTATAATGAAGTTTAACGCTCAGTAGGAGTAAAATTTAGTTTATGGTAAAGATAATAAGGAAGTAAGGGTGGAATGACTGCTTTTACAGCTATTGCTGTATCTGCGTGTTTTTTGTGTTTCGAAAAGATAACGCTGTTTTGCTTTAAATAAGCCTTAAAAAGGCAAAAAACAGAGTTCCGACCTTGCGCTTTTTGATATATACACAGCCTAGTCGCCTCAAGAGTTTTTCAAAAATATAACTTCAACATTATGCCAAAGACAACAATCCCGGTGCCAGCCGCTGAAAGAAAGTTTTTCCGAAAGATAAATGAAGTAGTGGAGCCCCCGTATCTTATTGAAACTCAGCTTGACTCTTATCATTGGTTCATAAGAGAAGGGCTCAAAGAACTTTTGCAGGAAGTTTCTCCCATCGTAAGTTTCAACGGCGAACTGGAGCTCGACTTTTTCGATTATTATCTGGACAAACCCAAGTACGACGAGGAAACGTCCAAGAAGAAAAACGTTTCCTATGAAGCGCCTCTGCGATGCAAAGTCAAGTTTTACAATAAAAGCACAAAAGATACGCGGGAGCAGGAAGTTTACTTCGGCGAATTTCCCATAATGACCGACCGCGGAACTTTTATCATCAACGGCGTGGAGCGCGTGGTTGTCAGCCAGCTCATCAAATCGCCGGGCGTGTTTTTCTATTTGTCCGCCGAAAAGGAAGATCACCGTTATTTCGGGGCGAAATATATTCCGAATCGCGGGGCTTGGCTGGAAGTCGAGACCGATAACAGCGGGGTCATTTACGTCCGCATCGACAAGAAAAGAAAAATCGCCGTGACATCCCTCATAAGAGCTCTAGGTTATGGAACCGACGAGGAGATTTTGGATTTGTTCAAGGATGCCGACACCGGCAGCACCAAATTCATTCAGGAAACCATCAAGAAAGACGTCGCCAAATCCCAGGGGGAAGGTTTTATCGAAATCTACAAGCGCGTCCGTCCGGGGGATATGGCCACCGCCGACAATGCCAAGCAGCTCATCGAAGGAATGTTTTATAAGTTCGACAGATACGACCTCGGAAGAGTGGGAAGACACAAAATCAACCAAAGGCTCAAGATCGATGTAGCCGATACGGTTGAAAACAGAGTGTTCCGTGCCGAGGATTTTATTTTAACCGTCAAAGAAATCATCCGCCTCAACAATACTCCCAAAGCTGTTGCCGACGACATAGACCACTTGGGCAATCGCCGCGTGCGCACTGTGGGAGAACTGGTGCAGGAGAGATTCCGTTTGGGTTTTATGCGTCTGGAGCGCAACGTGAAAGATCGGATGAGTACCATCGATCCGTCCACCGCGACACCGGCGCAGTTTATCAATACTCGACCGCTCATTTCCGTGATTCGCGAATTCTTTATGTCGAGCCAGCTGTGCCAATTTATGGATCAGGTAAATCCGCTGGCGGAACTCGAGCACAAACGCCGCCTTTCCGCGATGGGTCCGGGGGGACTCACTCGCGAGCGCGCGGGCTTTGAAGTGCGTGACGTGCACCACAGCCACTACGGACGTATCTGTCCGATTCAAACTCCGGAAGGACCGAATATCGGACTGGTGGGGCATCTTTCCATTTTTGCCAAGATTAACGATTACGGTTTTATCGAAACGCCTTATCGAAAAGTGAAGGACGGCAAAGTCTCGGACGAGATAGTATATTTGGATGCGGCCGAGGAAGAAGAGTCGGCAATCGCGCACGCTTCCGTACCTTTGGACAGCAAGGGCAATTTTATCGAAAAAGAAGTGCAGGCTCGGATTAAAGGCGAACCGGGGCTTACCGAACCGGAGAATATCAACTATATGGACATTTCGCCCAAGCAGGCCATCAGTGTGGCGACGGCTTTTATTCCGTTTCTCGAGCACGACGATGCGCACCGGGCGCTGATGGGATCAAACATGCAACGGCAGGCGGTCTGCTGCATCAAGCCGGATTCTCCCTATGTCGGGACCGGTATGGAGCACAAGGCGGCGGTGGACTCCGGGCATGTGATTACGGCCAGGGAAGACGGCGAAGTCATCGAGGCGGACGGCTCGCACATTACCGTCAAAGAGAAAAACGGGGAAACGCGGGATTATAATTTGTATAATTTTATCCGTTCCAATGCCGCGACTTGCATTACGCAAAAAGTCCGTACCGAAAAGGGCAAGAAGGTGAAGCGCGGGGATATTTTGGCGGACGGCGCCGGTACCGATCACGGCGAGCTGGCTTTGGGGCAGAATCTTTTGGTGGCTTATCTGTCTTGGGGCGGATGCAACTATGAAGACGCCATCATTATTTCCAGTCGCGTTGTGCAGGACGACAAGTTCAGCTCCATTCATATCGAGGATTTCTCCATCGACATCCGCGATACGAAACTCGGTCCGGAGGTCGTGACGCGTGACATTCCGAATATCGGTGAGGATAAGCTCAAAAATTTGGACGAAGACGGAATCATACGCATCGGCGCGGAAGTGCGCTCGGGCGATATTTTGGTGGGAAAAATAACTCCGAAGGGCGAGAGCGATCTTACCGCGGAGGAGAGGCTGCTGCGCTCCATTTTCGGCGAGAAAGCGCGCGACGTAAAAGACACTTCGCTCTATCTCCAGCATGGCGAGCAGGGAAAAGTTATTGACGTGAAAATATTTTCCCGCGAGCAGGGCGATAAACTCTCGACCGGAGTTATCAAGACCATTCAGGTGAGCGTGGCGCAGCTGCGAAAAATCTCGGTGGGTGACAAGCTGGCGGGACGGCACGGAAACAAAGGTGTTATCTCCACCATTTTGCCGGAAGAAGATATGCCGTATTTGGAAGACGGCACGCCGGTGGACATCATTTTAAATCCTTTGGGTGTCGCCAGTCGTATGAACATCGGTCAGATTTTGGAAACGCACTTGGGCTGGGCCGGGCAGAAATTGGGCTACAAGGCGGCATGTCCCGCGTTGGCAGGCGTTACGGAAGGGGAGATTAAGGCGGAACTCAAAAAAGCGGGCATTCCGGAAGACGGAAAAGTGGACGTTTATGACGGACGCACCGGCGAGAAGTTCGACCACAAGGCCACGGTCGGAATAAACTACATCTTGAAACTGAACCACTTGGTGGACGACAAGATTCATATGCGTTCAATCGGTCCGTACTCGCTCATCACTCAGCAGCCGCTCGGAGGCAAGGCGCAGTTCGGCGGGCAGAGATTCGGAGAAATGGAAGTATGGGCGCTGGAAGGTTATGGCGCCGCGCATACTTTGCAGGAAGTTTTGACGATCAAATCCGATGATGTGCTGGGACGGTCCAAAGCTTACGAGTCTATTATCAAAGGCGAGGAAATCAAAAGTCCGCACGTGCCGGCTTCTTTCCACGTCTTGGTGAACGAGCTCAAAGCGCTGGCTCTCAACGTTGAACTTCTCGGTGAAAAAATAGTGGAAGACGAAGACGAAGCGGTAGTGCCGACGGGGCTTAAAGAGACTTTGGACGCAGAGAATTTGCCGGAAGCGGTGCTGGACGGAGACCTCAGGGAGGAGAGCTTGTCCGCGGATGATTTGGAAGACACTGTTCCCTTTTCAAATTTGGGCGACCCCGATGAGGACGACAAAACCATCTAATAAATAACCTAAATTTCAAGCATATGTCTATCAATACGAAAGTCGAGGATTTTGAAGCAGTCAGGCTGAAACTTGCCAGCCCGGAAGACATTTTGGGATGGTCTCACGGCGAAGTGATGAAGCCGGAGACTATCAATTATCGCACCCAGCGACCGGAGAAGGAAGGGCTTTTTTGCGAGAAGATTTTCGGTCCGACCAAGGACTGGGAATGTTATTGCGGCAAATACAAGCGCATCCGCTACAAGGGCGTGGTCTGTGACAAATGCGGGGTCGAAGTCACCAAGTCGATTGTACGGCGGGAAAGAATGGGGCATATCAAACTGGCGGTGCCGATCGCGCACATCTGGTTTTTGCGCGGCATTCCTTCCAGTGTGGGGCTGATGCTCGGTATGTCCGTGCAGGATTTGGAGAAGGTCGTATATTTCGCCAGCTATCTCATCACGGAAGTGAACGAGGAAGAGAAGAAAAACGTCATTGAGCAGATTGACGCGGAATACAAATCCCGGCTCAAAAGCGACAAGGCGAAGACTACCACCAAAGATGTCGATAATTTGAAAACGGCGCGCGACCGGGCGAAAGAGGAAGTGAAAAATATCAAGAACAATACCGTGATTTCGGAAATCGAATATCGTAATTTGTCTTTGAAATACGCTTCTATTTTCAAAGCGGAAATAGGCACCGAAGCCATTCAGCATGCCTTGGCCAATGTGGATCTCAAAAAATTGGCGGTCAGGCTGGAGAAGGAGGTGAAGACGATGCCGGAAGGATCGGTGCAAAAGAAAAAGACGATGAAACGGCTGCGTCTGACACAGGGATTTTTGAAGGCGGAAATCCGTCCGGAGTGGATGTGTCTGACGGTGCTGCCGGTAATCCCGCCGGACTTGCGGCCGATGGTGCAATTGGACGGAGGGCGTTTTGCAACTTCCGATCTCAACGATCTTTATCGCCGGGTCATCAATCGCAACAACCGTCTGAAAAAGTTAATCGTTTTGGGCGCGCCGGAAGTGATTGCGCGCAACGAAAAACGTATGTTGCAGGAAGCGGTGGACGCGCTTATCGACAACAGCGCCCGCAAAGGTCAAATGACGATGGCGGCGACCGGCAAGAAGAGACAGCTGAAGTCGCTGGCCGATATGCTGAAAGGCAAGCAGGGAAGATTTCGCCAGAACCTTTTGGGAAAACGCGTCGACTATTCGGCTCGTTCGGTAATCGTGATCGGTCCGACGCTCCGGCTCGACCAGTGCGGACTTCCCAAGACCATGGCGCTTGAACTCTTCAAGCCGTTCGTGATGAAAGAGCTTATCGAACGCGGACATGCTTACAATATTCGCAGCGCCAACAGGCTCATCGAGCAGGCGGACAATGAGGTTTGGGATATTTTGGAACAGGTGATTCAAGGCAAAGCGGTGCTGCTCAATCGCGCGCCGACCTTGCACCGCCTTTCCATTCAGGCTTTTCATCCGATTCTGATCGAGGGAAAAGCCATTCAGCTGCATCCTATGGTTTGCAAGGCTTTCAACGCCGACTTTGACGGAGACCAGATGGCGGTCCATTTGCCGCTGACTTCGGAAGCGCAGACAGAGGCGAACGGGATTATGCTTTCTTCCAAAAATCTCCTCAAGCCCGCGACCGGAGATCCTATCGTATTTCCGGGATTGGATATGGTGCTGGGATGTTATTACATTACGCGGATATTGCCCGGGGCGAAAGGCGAAGGCAAGGCTTTCAATTCTTCCGATGAAGCGATCTTGGCGTATGATCTCGGCGTTATCGACATCCAAGCGGAGATCAAGCTGCGCGATCGGGCTTGGTGCGAGAACGGCGATACCAACGAGGGCAAGCTGTTCGACACTTCGGTGGGCAGAATTATTTTCAACAAAATCCTTCCGCAGGAGCTGATGTTCGTCAACAAGGTGATGGACTCTTCCGCGCTCAAAGGCCTGATGGCGCAAGCGGTTATCAAGGTCGGGCGGGAAAGAACCGTGGAATTGGCGGACGATATCAAAACGCTGGGATTCAAATATGCCGCCAAGTCGGGCCTTAGCTGGGGCATGGACGATTTGAAAATTCCGGAAATAAAATACGAACTTATCCGGGAGGCGGACAAAAAAGTGGATGCGATCAGGAATCAATATGAAGAAGGTTTGCTGACCAACAAGGAAAGAAAACTCAAGACGGTGGAAATCTGGAATGAGGTCAAAGGCAAAGTTGCCAAGGCGATTCCGGAAGCCATCGGCTCCGACAGCCCGATTTATTATATGATCAATTCCGGAGCGCGCAGCAACTGGGCGGTGGTGACGCAGATGGCGGGTATGAAAGGAATGGTGGTAAATCCTTCCGGTGAGACTATTGAGCTCCCGATCAAGAGTTCGTACAAGGAAGGATTCAACGTATTGGAATATTTCATTTCCACGCACGGAACCCGGAAAGGTATGGCGGACACCGCGCTGCGAACTTCGACTGCGGGCTACTTGACGCGAAGATTGGTGGACGTGGCGCAGGATGTTATCGTGACCGAATCGGATTGCGGCGACACGGAAGGCACGCTGGTTTACGCCGACGCGCACCTCGACCTCGGACGCAGTCTCAAGGATCGCATCTCGGGAAGAACTTCGCTTGAAGACATCAAAGATCCGGAGACCGGAAAACTTTTGGTGGAGAAAGGCGCGCAAATTACCAAAGACGATGCCAAGGCGGCGGAAGCGGCAGGCGTGAAGGAAGTGCGAGTGCGGAGTCTGGTCAGCTGCAAGACGCGCCGCGGATGCTGCCAGCAGTGCTACGGACACGATCTCGGCAAGAACAAGCTGGTGGAAATTGGAGAAGCGGTGGGAATTGTTACCGCGCAGGCAATCGGCGAGCCGGGAACCCAGCTTACGATGAGAACTTTCCACAGTGGAGGTGTGGCGGGAAAAGACATCACCCAAGGTCTCCCTCGTGTGGAAGAAATTTTCGAAGCGCGCTTGCCGAAGGGGAAGGCGATCATTTCCGAAGTGGATGGAAAAGTGGTGGACATTGAGAAAATCGGCGACAAGAAAACCATCAAGATTGAATATCAGCCGAAAGAAGTTACGGTCGGCGAGGAAGGCGAGCCGATCAAGAGTTACACTATGGACAGCGATATCGCGCTGCTCATCGAGAAAGGCGATCTCGTCACCGCCGGTCAGCAGCTGGTGGAAGGGCACGTCGATATTCATGAGCTTTTCGAGCTCAAGGGTATTGAGGAGGTCAAGCGTTACATCATCAAGGAAGTTCAGCAGGTGTATACCTCGCAGGGTGAATCTATTGACGACAAGCATATCGAAATCATCATCAAGCAGATGCTGTCCCGTATGCGCGTGATTGATCCGGGGGACACCAATCTTCTTATCGGCGACGTTGTCGAAAAGGCGCAGCTGGCGGATGCCAACGAGGAAGTCGAGCAATGGAATGCGGAACATACCGGCGTGACCGACAAGAAGAAAAATCCCGCCACCGCCGATCAGCTGCTTTTGGGAATCACCAAAGCGTCTCTGGCAACCGAGAGTTTCCTTTCCGCGGCATCTTTCCAGGAAACGGCGCGAGTTTTGATCGGCGCCGCAACCAGCGGCAAAGTGGACAAGCTCCGCGGTCTCAAAGAGAACGTTATCATCGGACGTCTCATCCCCGCCGGAACGGGCTATGCCCGAGGTTTCGGTGGCACCAATATCGAACTCGAAGAAAAGCCGGAAAAATAAAACTAAGCGAATTATTTTTCCACGAGAGCCAGGCGCTTATTGTGCGGGGAATTGTGCGGGAGCAGCGTTTATATGCGGGAGCAGGTTTAAATCTGCTCCTTTTGGTTCTGTTGCGCGTCATATCCGACCACCGTTCATAACTCGCTCCCAACTCCAAGAGGACTGTCCTTACAGTATCAAAAGGACAGTTCTTGCCGATTGTTAGAAAGTGAGAACAGTCCTTGAAAATGCAGCAAGGACTGTCCTCTGATGCAAACAAAAAACAACAGACTTTTACATCCGTTGTTTTCTTTTCCAAAACCGCAAATGGTTTGTGGGTTTGGAAAGTTTGGGGTTATTCAGATCGAAATCTGTTCTTCCCCAAGTTTTAGATGATTTATTTTAGATATTTTCTTCTTCTTTTTTTTCTGTGAAAATCACCTCTCCGGATATAAGATTCTTAGATGCATCACCGATAGAAGTATGATAATAACCAGTTACCCGTATTTCTTTATCAGGAATAAAACCTGCAAATTTGAACGACAGCCCGAAACCATCGGTTGGATCGCGCCTAATTTCCTCGATGAATATTTTTTCTTCCCAGGTTGAGCCGTCTTTTTTCAGCTTAAATTCTAATGCTGCCTTTAAGATTTCTCCTGGCATAGTTATCGAGACTCCTATTGAAGTCAAGAAACTAAACCTGTCTGGTCCTCCAATAATAAACGCCTGTCTTGCAAAGTCCTTTCCCATTTTATCTCTCCCGTGCCCTCTTTGTTTATGATTTTATTGTATTTTATTTAACATTTAATTTAGAGCACTAAGCCGCTTAAAATAATTTAAACAATTCAGTGCTCTAAATTTTTTAATGTACTGTTATTGGATAATAACTTTACATGGTAGTACGCTTCTCAATATCTGTCAAGCCTTTTTAAACAGCCTTTCCAAATCACAAAAAACCAGCAATGATCTACTCTCCCAACTCCGTACAGGGTAAAGTACTATCGGCACTAACGAGCTTGACTTCTGAGTTCGGGATGAGATTGAACTGTCCTTACAGTATCAAAAGGACAGTCCTCGCCGATTGTTAGAAAGTGAGAACAGTCCTTGAAAATGCAGCAAGGACTGTCCTCTGCGGGTTCGGGATGAGATCAGGATGCGGGAGTAGCGTTTATTGTGCGGGAGCAGGTTTAAACCTGCTCCTTTTAGTTTTGGTTTCGCAATTGAACGTTACGAAGCAAACAAACATAATATCGCTTTCCAAAAGTTGCGAGGAGCCAGTAACCCGGGCGATGCGGTAATTCCGATAATTACGCGTTTGAACCATATAAAATCACTTTTCTATAATTCCCGCATTGATACATTCCTTTTGTCATCTTTGTAAAGATCCCTTGTATACAGTTAAACAAGTAATCAAGGGATTCTTACCAGAATGACAAAAAGGTTGGTTCTATCGCGAAAAAGAAAATATTGAAGATTGACCCCATTTGTCATCTCGAAGGAGTACTCGACTGAGAGATCTGAGAAATGCACGAAAACTTCGTTGGTATTATTTTTTACAGTAAGATTGTATTTGCATAGTACTGTTCCTAGATTTCTCAATCGGAGTACCTCATTTCGAAATACTGACTGCTTCTTTTAACGGGTATATAAAGGAATTTGCGCAGCAGAAATTCGGGATCCCGTCTTTGCATTCGGACCACACCAGAGATGGTGTGAAATGCTACGCAAGAACGTTTTCTCCCGCGTGGTTCACGCCATCTCTGGCGTGATCCGAAAATCCAAAATCCAAAATCCAAAATGCCTTTTTGTATCCGGACCACACCAGAAATGGTGTGAAATATTACGCAAAAACGTTTTATCCTGCGTTGTTCACACCATTTCTGGTGTGGTCCATGATTCAAAATATAGATTGATTTTACTCTTAATTTTGGCTAAAAACAGCAATTCAAAGTGCAGGTGAGTCAGTTTGATTTTTCCTTTGCCTAAAACTCTTTTTTAGGTTATACTGGGGAGGTAATAACTTAAACCGATTCGGGATATGAGCAGACAAAAGCGCAAGAAAAAAGGTGGTGATTTTCGGCTTGATTTGCCGCAGATTGATCTGGATGACGGGGTCAAAAAAGACATATTCGGGATTTTTTTGTTTGCCTTGGGCGCGATCACCATGCTCAGCTTTCTCTCTCTTGCCGGAACGCTCGGGGCGGATATTTATAAATTTACCCGCATTCTTTTCGGTTATGGTTTTGTCCTCTTTCCGTTTGTGCTTTTTGTCTGGGGTCATAAAATTATAAAATCAGAAAGTCTTTTCAAAAGCCAATCATATTTTATCGGCATTTTTCTGACGGTAATTTCTCTTCTTACTTTTTTTCATCTCACTTATCCGCCGGACACAATGTTCGCCATAGCGCGCGCGGGCAACGGCGGAGGACTGTTGGGCGCGTCCGTGGCTTGGGTGCTGGTCGGGCTCTTTGGCAAATGGGGAGCAGCAGTTTTGTCTCTGGCTTTGCTGGCGATGGCGTTCATTTTCACTTTTCAAATTTCGCTTTTACAAATCTGGAATTTCTTGAAACCCCCCGCTGCCATATTGCCGGAAGCGCAAAACCGAAAAGGCAAAGACGCCAAAGTTGAGGCGGAAAAAACCGCACCGGAAAAGCCGGGTCTTTTGAGTTCGCTCAAAGAAAAAATCTCGGGCAAGAAAGAAAAGAAAAATGAAATTGCTGCCGGAGCGGAAAACGAAACCGAGGCAATAGAATTGCCGCCGGTATTTTCCGTCAAAACCATGGGCGAAGAGAAGCCGGTCGCAGCTTTACGAAGCAGCGACGAGGTGACGGACAAAAAAATCAAAGTAAAAGACAGCATTGAAGAGGAGGTGGCGGTCAATCGTTTTGCCGAAAAGCAGAGCAACTGGAAACTGCCCGCCGTGGATCTTCTCAACGGTTCCGACAGCGAGCCGACCAGCGGTGATATTCAGGCCAATTCCAATATTATCAAACGCACGCTTTCCAATTTCGGCATCGAGGTGGAGATGGGCGAAGTCAATGTCGGACCGACGGTGACGCAATATACGCTCAAGCCTTCCGTGGGCGTGAAGCTCAGCAAAATCACTTCGCTGCAAAATGATTTGGCGCTCGCGCTGGCCGCCCGCACGATTCGCATCGAGGCGCCGATTCCGGGCAAGAGCGCCGTTGGAGTGGAGCTGCCTAATCAGACGGTGGCGATGGTTACGCTCAAGAATGTTTTGGAGTCGCCGGAATTCCGCGGACGCAAGACCAACCTCAGTATGATTCTGGGGCGCGACGTGGCGGGCAGTTCGGTGATTGCCAATATCGCCAAGATGCCGCACCTGATGATCGCGGGCGCGACGGGAAGCGGCAAGACGGTCTGCGTCAACACCCTCATCACGGGGCTGCTTTTTCAGAATTCTCCTCAGGCGCTCAAATTCATTATGATAGATCCCAAGCGCGTCGAGCTTACTCCCTACAACGACATTCCGCATCTCCTCGCGCCGGTCATCGTCGATCCGGACAAGGCGATCAATTCGCTCAAATGGGCGGTCAAAGAAATGGAAAACCGCTACGATTTGCTCAGCAAATTCGGCTGCCGCAATATCGAGTCTTACAACGAGGCGGTAAAAACAAGATTCAAAGATCAGGACCCGCTGCCTTACATTATTATCGTTATCGACGAGATGGCGGATCTGATGGCAACGCACGGACGGGAAATGGAAGCAGTCGTGGTGCGTCTGGCACAGATGGCGCGCGCTATCGGCATTCACTTGGTGCTTTCCACCCAGCGCCCGTCGGTGGAAGTCATCACCGGACTTATCAAGGCGAACATTACCACGCGCATAGCTTTCTGCGTGGCGAGCCAGATAGATTCGCGCACCATTTTGGATTCTTCGGGGGCGGAAAAACTTTTGGGCAACGGGGACATGCTCTATCTTTCCAGCGATGCCAGCAAGCCCAAGCGCATCCAGGGCGTATTCATTTCGGAAGAGGAAGTGCGCAAGGTGGTTGATTTTATAAAATCGCAAAAGAAAGAAGAAACGGAATATGACAATGAAATCGTCGAAAGCAAAAAATTCGGTTCCGATCCGATGGCGGAAAACAGCGATGTTGATGACGATCTTTATAACGAAGCGCTGGAGGTGGTGAGAAGCGCCGGCAAAGCCTCGGCTTCGCTGTTGCAAAGACGGCTGCGGGTGGGGTACGCGCGGGCGGCGCGGCTGCTGGACCTGATGGAAGATCAGGGGGAAATCGGCCCGTCGCAGGGCGCCAAACCGCGGGAGGTATATGCGGGCGACGCGGAGGTTGCCGAGGAAAATTTCGAGGAGAGTGTCAATCTAGATTAGTTTAATATACGGTTATGTTCAAAAACAAATTTAAAACCAGACAGATAGCCGAGACGATTACCGTCGGGGACTGTCTCAAAAGAAAACGGGAGGAGCTCGGGCTTTCGCTTCGGGATCTCAGCAAAAAACTCGGCATCAAGCTTGAGTATCTGGAAGGATTGGAAAGCGGAAATTACACCGACTTGCCGCCGCAGGTTTATGTGCGCGGGTTTATCAAAAACTACGCGGGCAGTCTCGGCATCGACGCGCCGCAGCTCATCAAGATTTACAATCGCGAAACATCTTTCCTTTCCGAAGACGGGATGGAGACCGAACGGCAAAAGGAAAAGGCGGGAAAGTCCGGCTGGAAGAACAGCTTTACCGTCACGCCGCGTATCGTGACTTGCGTTCTCAGTCTTTGCGTCGTGTCCGTCTTGGGGTACTATTTTATGCACCAGATAAATTCTTTCAATTCCAAGCCGTATCTTTTTGTGGACAATCCCGTAGCGGACGGCGTGGTCAAAGAGCAAGACTTGTGGGTGAACGGCAAGACGGAAAGTGACGCCATTTTGGAAATCAACGGACAGGAAATCAGCGTGAATCCGGAGGGAAATTTCAGCCAAAAAATAACGCTTGCCGAGGGGCGGAATCTCCTGGTGGTGGAGGCGAAGAACAGATTCAGTAAAACCGATAAGCGAGAAATCAATATAGTTTATGAAAAACCGTCAGAAGACAAAACCGTAGTCAAAGAATCCGAGGAAGGACCAACTGTGCAACCGATTGCCAAAGAGGATGTGGTTGAAGAAAAATCCGGCACCGTTGCGGGGGCAAAAACCGCCGCAAGCCCGGTCAAAAAAGAAAGCGCTACCGAGAAAAATTCCGAATCCGTTTTGGGAGCGGAAGCTTCCGCGGCAGGTATAGAGAAAACAGACGATGCCGGCAGCAGCAAGGACGCTACAGCTCCGATTGGAGAAACAAATTCGGACGCGAAAGAGACGGATTAAAAAAATAAAATTAAACAAGTAAATAATTTAAGCTGCTGATAATACCAAATTAACTTAATCCGTTACATAATGATTTTACATTTATTCCCCCTCACCCCGACCCTCTCCCGATAGGAGAGGGAGAAAATCCAAATACTTTATAAATGGATTGTGGTAAAGATTAAGTTAATTCGGTATAATATCCGATATAACCCGTGTCAAATTTTAATATCTAAAAAATCTAAACTAAAAAAATGGTCAAAAAAGAAACCGATAAAAAGGAAGAAACGGCAACTGCTAAAAAAGAGGAAACGGCAACTGTCGCGGACAAAAATGCGGACAAAAAAGAAAAAGCCATCAAAGACACTTTGGAGGAAATTCAAAGCCGTTTCGGCGAGGGTGCCATTATGAAATTGGGTGAAGCCAAGACAATGAATGTGGATTTCATTTCCACCGGATCCATCTCGCTGGACATCGCGCTGGGAGGCGGAATTCCCAAAGGCAGAATCGTCGAGGTTTATGGTCCGGAGTCGAGCGGCAAGACCACGCTCACTTTGCACGTGATTGCCGACGCGCAGAAACGGGGAGAGGCGGCGGCTTTCGTGGATGCCGAGCACGCGCTTGATCCGGAATATGCCAAACGCATCGGGGTTAATACTAAAGAGCTGATTGTTTCCCAACCGGATAGCGGCGAACAGGCGCTGGAAATCGTCGAGGCCTTGGTGCGCTCCAACGCGGTCGATGTGATCGTAATCGACTCCGTCGCAGCTTTGACACCGCGAGCGGAAATCGAAGGCGAGATGGGGGACTCTCACATGGGATTGCAGGCGCGACTGATGAGCCAAGCTCTGCGCAAACTGACCGGCATCGTCAGCAAGTCCAACTGCACGGTCATTTTCATCAACCAAATCCGTATGAAGATCGGCGTGATGTTCGGCAATCCGGAAACCACTACCGGCGGCAACGCGCTCAAGTTTTATTCCTCGGTGCGCATTGAAGTGCGCAAGGCGGCGCAAATCAAACAGGGGGAAAATATCATCGGCAATCGCGTCAAGGCGAAGGTGGTCAAGAACAAAGTCGCCGCGCCTTTCAAGACGGCGGAATTCGACATTATGTACAATGAGGGCATCTCTTATGTTGGAGATCTTCTGAACGTGGCGGTGGAACACGGCGTTGCCAAAAAAGGCGGAGCATGGTTCAATTACAAAGAAGTCAAATTGGGGCAAGGCTTTGAAGCGAGCAAGAAATTTTTGAAAGACAATCCCAAGGTCGCGCAGGAAATGGCGAAAGAGGTGAAAGAGGCGATCAAGAAAGAAGCAGACATAGCGGCGGCAGAATAAAATTTTGTATCGGTATTTTTTTGTAGAGACGCGATTTATCGCGTCTTTTGCTTTGGGTCAAAACGAAGTAGTTCACGGAGTAGCATGGCGGAGTAGCAGGCTTTAGCCTGCGCCGCTGTCCAATGCGGGAAAAACCCGCGCATACATTCGTTCCATTCACTTGGGACAACCGCGCAGGCTAAAGCCATGCTACTCCATCTGCTACCCCACGCTTCTTCAGGCTTATCAAAGATTTGTTACCTTTTCTATTCTATGTATATAAGTTGTATTTTGGATTATGGATCACACCAGAAATGGTGTGAACCACGCAGGACAAAACGTTTTTGCGTAGCATTTCACACCATCTCTGGTGTGATCCGAGAATCTAAAACACAAAAAACAATTTGCTACTCCGCGTAACTATTCTGCGCGATACATTACGCTCTGTCGACATACCAAAAAACAGACCCTTTCAAGCCTGTTTTTTTTCGGCAAAATTACTTGGAGATATAAGGCAGCAATGCCATAAACCTTGCGCGCTTGATTGCGGTCGCAACTTGTCTCTGGTGCTTGGTGCAAGCTCCGGTCCTTTTGGGGGACATAATCTTGGCTCGCTGGTTGATGAATCTTTGCAATGTCTGCGGGTCTTTGTAATCCGCGTTTCTCTCCCGCTCAATGCAGAAGAGACATTGTTTCTTCACTACGGGAGCGTTGTTTCTTTTGGAATTGTTTATCATGATACGCTTGATTATTTTTTAAAAGGGGATGTCTTCAATTCTGATTTCTTCTTCGAAATTCTCACTTTCTTTCGCAGGAGCGGATTCGGAATGATTTTCTTGGGGAGCGCTCGTGCTGCCCGCCGGCTTCGCGTAGTTGCCGCTGTCTCCGGTGCCTCTGCTCTTGGCGCCCATTTGCATATTTTCCGCGATGATTTCCGTGCGTGATCTTTTCTGTCCGTCTTGACCTTCCCAGGTCCGCGTTTCCATCCGTCCTTCAAACATCACTTCCTGTCCTTTGACAAGGTATTGTCCGCAGATTTCGGCGAGCTTTCCCCATGCCACGACGTTGTGGAATTCGGTCTTTTCCTGCCTCTCTCCCGAGTTGCTGTTCCAGACGCGATTGGTGGCGACGCTGAGCGTGGCGACCGATTGTCCGCTGGGAGTGGTGCGGACTTCAGGATCCTTGGTTACTCTCCCGATGATGATGGCTTTGTTGAAATTCATAGTTTTGAATTATTTTGTAAAAATTTAACGAGTCAAATTTATACAATAGTGTCTTCCAAAATCGCGTCCAGCTTGTCTTCGAGTTCCTCCAGCTTGATTTTGCTCTTCTTGCTCTTGCTGTCTTCTTTTTTCTCTGCGGCGGGGGCCTTCTCGGCCTTCACTTCTTTTGCCGCTTTTTTCTCTTCCTTTACTTCTTTGGCTTTTGGAGCGATCTCTTCTTTTTTGGCTTCGACTTCCTCTTTCTTCTCTTCCGGCTTTTCGTCTATTTCCACTTTCTCAATTTCCTGAATCGGTTCCGCTTCTTTTACGACTTCTTTTTTCTCAATCTCAACGTCTCGTCTGGCCGGTCTTCTGTCTTCTTTTGCTTTGCCGCTTTCGGCTTCTTCTCTTTCCTGCTCGGCTTTCTTGCGGGCGAAGAGCGATTGCAATTTGTCCAATTCTTCTTTGGTCATCGGGTCGGCTTCGAGAATGATGTGCCTGAGGACGATTTTGCTCAGTCTCAGATATTCGTCGATATCCTCAATCTTTTTACCTTCCGCCGAAAAGTTCACGAGGCAGTAATAGCCCAATCTTTCGTGTTTGATCGGATAAGCCAGTTTTCTCTTTACGATGGGAAGAGCCTTGATCTCGTCCGATTCGTCTTCTTTGCTCATTCCGGCCTTGGTGATAAACGGGTGGTCGAGCAAGGTCTCAAGCATTACACCGCCGAATTTTTCGATGTGTTTCTGTACGTCCTGAAAATTCTTCACAATCTCTTCGCCGGTCTCGGATGCCGGAAGGATGTAAAGGAGTTCATAATTTTTCATTCTTTTTTCTTTTATGATGAATTATAATTTTAGCACAAAAAATACAGATATATATGGACCTGGGACGTAGCGGTACTACGCCATATATCTTTACCTTTCTATGACTTATGCTAACACGGTTTTTCCTGTTTGGCAAGGTTGTTGTTTCAATTCTGTTGTCGGGCAGAGATCGGGGAAAATATTCCTGTTAGGACCTTTTTCACGCTTTCCGGGTCATATGCAATACATGGTTTTATAACAGACACCAAAAATCCGCATTAATCAGAAATCCAATTTTGTATTCGGACCACACCGGAAATGGTGTGAATGCTGCGCAAGAACGTTCTGTCCTACATCGTTCACACCATTTCCGGTGTGATCCCATAATGCAAAATAAATTTTTTCTTTGAGATTATTATTTGCCGGCTAACCGTTCTGAGCCTGTCCCCACCCCCATCCCGTCCAATCAAGCCCTCCCCAGGAGGTTGTGCCATTACTGCCTGCCGCGCATTTAAAACCCGGTTTCTTGGCATTATAGCTGCCAGTTTCGAAGGGGACGTCTAAAACGTAGACATCTCCAAGAGCAGGGTCGCAGTTACCCCAGATGCCAGCCGGATACAGATAGTACCAATAGCCTCCCACTTGCGTTTTGCTGGTGGGATCCCCTGGCGTTTTGCTAAAGAGACCGGCGTCCACCAGAGGCTGAATGAAAGTATCTCCGCTATCTTTTCCCAGGCTATAGCCACTATCACCACCCCAGTGCTCGATCGTATCGTCATCAGTATTGTAAGGATAGTGACCGTAAGTTTCGCGATATATCTCCAAAGCGTTTCTGATTTGTTCCACATCTGAGATTCGGCGAGCATCCCGCGCCTTGGCTCGCGCACCATTCAGGGAAGTCATGGCTACAGTCGAGAGTACGCCGATAATGGAAATCACCACCAGCAGCTCAATGAGAGTGAACCCTCTCACTCTTGTTTCTTGACCAAATATGGTTGTTTTTCTCATTATTCTAAGATTATTGCGTTAGATCTTATTACTTTTTTATTTTAACATTTTAGAGAGAAAAGGCAATTCGTTAGTTTTCCCGTATTAAAAGTCGATCTTCATCTGCCTTAACTGCCTAAATCTTAAATTCAATCACATCCCCGTCTTGCACAATGTACGTCTTGCCTTCGGTGCGGAGTAGTCCTTTTTCCACGGCATTTCCGAGTGAGCCGGCGTCGATGAGTTTTTGCCAGTTGATGATGCTGGCTTTTATGAATTTTTCTTCGAAATCGCTGTGGATGGCGCTGACGGCTTGAGGCGCGGTCAAGCCTTGTCGGATAGTCCAGGCGCGCGTTTCGTCTTTGCCGGTGGTGAGGAAAGTGATGAGTCCCAAGAGGTTGTAGCATCTCGCGGTTAAATCTTCCAATGAAGAAATTTTCGGATCCAATTTTGCCTCCGCGCGAAAAATCTCCGCTTCTTCCGGAGGGAGTTCGGCAAGTTCCAATTCAAATTGGATCGGCAGGAAAATTTTGTTTGGGACGTCGGGCAGAATATCCAGCTCGGAATCTTTCTGATCCTCGCTCACGTTGACAACGAAAAGGACCGGCTTGTTGGTAAGAAGCTGCAGATCTTTCACGGCCTCTTGCTCTTTCTCGTCCAGCTCGACAGTGCGCGCCATCCGCTCGTTTTCAAGCGCGGCTTTGTATTTTTCCAAAATCGCTTTGAGCGCGATAGCCTTTTTCTCTCCCGAGCGCGCTTCCTTTTCCACTTTCGCAAGGCGTTTTTCCACCGTGTCCAAATCCGCCAAAATAAGTTCGGTGTTGATGACATCGACATCGTGCGCGGGGTCTACCTTGTCATGTACGTGCGTAATCTTGCCGCTCGGAAAGCCGCGGACGATGTGCGCGATCATATCCACTTCGCGGATGTTGGCAAGGAATTTATTTCCCAACCCCTCGCCTTCGTGCGCGCCCTTAACCAATCCGGCGATATCGACGAACTCGATGGCGGTGGGAATGGTTTTGGCGCTCTCGGAAAATTCGGTAAGTTTTTCCAGTCTCGCATCCGGCACTTTGACAATGCCTACGTTCGGGTCGATGGTGCAAAAAGGATAATTGGAAATGTCAATCTCTTTTTTGGTAAGCGTTTTGAAAAGGGTAGACTTGCCCACGTTGGGCAGTCCCACTATGCCTACTGAAAATCCCATATGCGTATAATTAAAGTGATTATGATTTTGTGCTTTATTCTAGTTTGAGATTCTTTGCTCTGTGAGTTTATTTTCGTGAGAGGCAAGGACTATAATCTTTATTTAAACTTAGCTTGAAGTCGGTTTTAAGTCAATAAAAAAGAGGTAAGAGAAAACCGTTATCGGTTTTCTCTCACCAAGAAGATGACTGGCAATAGTCCCATCAGAGCAAACCCTGCTCCTATATAAGGAAAATTGCAAGATATCAATAATCCTAATCCTATTCCAGCCTCTGTGATAAGAAGATAAAGAATCTTTTTCATTTGTTTACCTCTTATTAAGATTATGCCCCTACTTTCCTTTTTGTCAATGTTTCCCTTTCTCAAATCAAAAGGTAAAGGATCAATCTTTATTTGTCTCACATGATATATGGTTCCCGAGATAGTACATTAAATGGCAGGCAGCCCCTGGCACGTTCTGTGTATTTTGCATTATGAATTTATGGATTTCGGATCACACCAGAAATGGTGTGAACCACGCGGGACAAAACGTTCCTGCGTAGCATTTCACACCATCTCTGGTGTGATCCGGATACAAAGAAAGGACAATAAGTTTAAGCCAAAAACAATCAGTGGGAAGTGCAAGTTGGTCCGCCTTCCCCAAAGAAACTTTTTTCAATCTTCATCTTTGTGCTATAATATCAATATAACAAAAATAAAAATACGAACATGTTGACCAACTATCTTGGTGAGATTGACCGGGCTTTGCAATTCTATGTTGATAAGGGCATGTCTCCTTATATCGTCGCGGTTTTGATCCTGACCAGCTCTTTTTTTCTGGCGGAAATCGTCAACTTTATTTTTTCCCGCGTCTTGGTTAAGTTGACGTTTAAAAATAAAAGCGATGAGGACAATCACGTCATCAAGATTTTAGAGCCGGCAATATTTTACTCCGTGATTCTGCTCGGCATTTATCAAGCCATTCTTTTTCTCGAATTTTTGGACGGCTATAAAATGTTTTTCATCAGCGTCACCATGTCATTGGCCACCTTGCTCTGGACCGATACGATTTCAAATATTTTTAAAATTGTTATTGGACACCTGGGGTCGAAGGTTGCCGAGCGTTCGCGTTACAGAATAGATACCGCCACTGTCCCGCTTTTCAAAAATATGAGTATGCTTGTGGTTTGGTTTTGCGGCGCGGCTGTTTTGCTTCGGATCTGGAATCTGGATCTTACGCCGCTGCTGGCCTCGGCGGGGATTGCCGGATTGGCTGTCGCTTTCGCGGCGCAGGACACCATCTCGCACCTTTTCGGCGGGCTTTCGATTTATCTCGACAAACCGTTCCGCGCGGGGGATCGGATTCAGCTTAACGGCGGGGATATCGGTGACGTTATTGAAATCGGACTTCGTTCCACCAAGATAAAAACATTCGACGAAACGGTGCTGATAATTCCCAACAAAGAGGTTGCCAGCTCGCGTATTATCAATTATAATAAGCCGAAGTCCAAGATTAAAGTGAAAATTGAGCTGGGGCTTGCTTACGGTACGGATGTCAAGAAAGCCAAGGCGGCACTGCTGGACGTGGCTGAAACCACGGAGGGAGTGGAGAAAGATCCGGAACCGTTGGTATATCTTACGGAGATGGGGGATTTTGCCCTCAAATTTCTGATTGTGGCATGGGTCGCCAACCCCAAGAAACAATTTGCCACAAAGACGCTGTTGGTGGAAAGGCTTTATGAACGGATCAACAAGGAGAAATTCGTGCTGCCTTATCCTACACAAGAAATCTATTTGAGGAAATAAACAGTTAAGTATAATTTTTATGCAGGCTATAATATTGGCGGCGGGAAAATCCACTCGCACCTACCCGCTTACCCTTACCAAGCCCAAGCCTCTTTTGAAAGTGGCGAATCTGACCATCGTCGAACACAATCTGGAACAGTTGCGGGGCATAGTCGACGAAGTGATTCTTGTGGTGGGGTACAAGTCGGAAATGATCAAGGACTTCTTGGGTGAAAATTACAGAGGAATGAAAATAAAATATGTCTTGCAGGAGGAGGCTTCCGGAAATGCCAGCGCTCTTAATCTGGCGCGTTCTTTCGTGAAAGGCAATTTTATCTTGATGTTCGGTGATGATCTTTATAGCCGCGCAGACATAAAAAATCTTTTGAAATATAATAGTGCCATCTTGGCGCAAAAAGTGGAAGACCCTTCGCACTTCGGCGTTCTGAAAGTGGAGGGCGACAATTTCGTGGAGGTTGTGGAGAAGCCGCAAGAATTCATTTCCGATTTGGTGAATATCGGCTGTTTTGTTTTTTCTCCGGAAATTTTCAGCGTCTTGGACAATATCAAGCTTTCCGCAAGGGGGGAGTATGAGCTGACGGATGCGTACAACTTGCTTGCCCAAAAGCAGGAAATCAAAGTCGTGCCGGTGAAAGATTTTTGGCTGGCGACTTCCTATCCGTGGAGTCTGCTGCGCGCCAACAGCTTTCTTTTGCAGAGAATCAAAACCGCCATCAGCAAAAAAGCCAAAGTGGAAAAAGGCGCGACACTCAAGGGACAGGTGGTTGTCGGAGAAAATACCGTCATCAAATCCGGCGTGTATATCGAAGGTCCGGTAATGATTGGCAAGAAATGCGTGATCGGACCCAACGCCTATCTTCGTCCCGGTACGACTATCGGCGATAATTGCCATATCGGGCAGGCCGTGGAGATCAAAAATTCCATCATCGGTGACAATACCAACGTCGCCCATCTTTCCTATGTCGGCGATTCCATTTTGGGTGATAACGTCAATTTCGGCGCCGGCACTATTACCGCCAATTTGCGCCATGACGGCGATACCGTCAAATCGCAGGTGGGGGACAGGGTGGCGGACAGTGGAATGAAAAAGCTGGGAGTGGTGGCCGGTGACGGAGCCAAGGTCGGTATCCATACTTCTTTTTATCCCGGTGTCAAACTGGATCCGGGCACAACGACGCTGCCGGGAGAAGTGGTGACGAGAGACTTGAAGATCTGATTTATCTTATAGTGTGCGTAGCATGTAGCGTCGCCCGGGGTACCAACCCCTCGCAACGACAGACAGTACCAAATATCTGTCATATAAAGGAATTAGCAATAGTGATATACTTAAGGGCAGGAGGAAGAGACTAAACTGTCAATGGCTTAGAGCCACTCGAAATACTATTGTCTCTTCCTGTCCTTAAGCATATG
>Ga0172378_10000215_pt1 | contig 48197 bp, 25 predicted proteins | sample GrowelOW332metaG_FD_119755 | JGI IMG/M metagenome (GOLD analysis project Ga0172378, IMG submission 119755) | Groundwater microbial communities from an aquifer near a municipal landfill in Southern Ontario, Canada - Pumphouse #3_1 metaG | ecosystem: Environmental > Aquatic > Deep subsurface >...
GCCCTGGCACTTCTTTTGGCGCTCTCGCCAATATTCATTCCTAAAGGGCTTATGAAAATCAATCAGATATTGAGATTAGTGACCGTGGCGTTGACGGCAATTTTGGTGGGTTTTGTCTTCGCGGTCAGCTGGTCGCTGCGTCATCTTAACGATGCCTATCAAACAGTCGAATTTTTCGGCCAGCAAAAGGACACAATTTACATTCAAGTCAATCAGCCGATATTCGCGTATTTAGCCAGCGGCGAAGCGACCTTGTTGCCGACCATTGCCCGTAATTTGCAGACGCTTAAAAGCAATATCGAACAAAACCCTCATCTGTCGCCGGCAGTTCGCTCGCCGTTCTTGAAGATGTTGATAACGCTGCAAGACTCGACATTACCGGAACTGGCTGCAGCCGGTAAGTTGGCGGATCCCCAAGTGTTGTTGATCAATAACGAACAACAAATGGCGGGGCATTTGCAGAAGTTACTCGATTACGTCGATCAGGCGCGGCAGGCCCCGCAAAGTGACAGAATGGCTTATCTGCAAAATATCAGCCAGTTACAATCTGCTTTGCAGAATCTGTCCAAGCTCAGGCAAAGTTATTTCAGTCATCAAGCGGCGGGCGGCGATGCTTTCGACCATTATTTGCAAGCACTCAGCGCGGGCTCCGCCACTCTGGCTAAATTGCCATTGTTAGGTGTGTTGACCAGTGAAACCGGTGAGGAAGAGTTGTTTAGCTTAGGTTCGGCGACCGGTAAAAACCACCAGGAAGATATGGCCGTGGCACCGATAGCGGAATTCGGCTCGCTATTGGGGCGTTATGATAAGGAGCTGGATAATGCCCGTCGGCTAGCCCAGCAAAAAAGGGACAGCCGGGATAAGATCAATCGGCAAATGCAGGACTTCCAAGCTGATTTGCAGGCATTGGCGACTGAAGTGACCGCCGGTTATCAGTATTATGAACGTGCGCTTTATCTGACGATCGCCGTCTGTTTGTTGTTTATCGTCGCGATCAGCGTGCTGATGATGCTGTTGAAGCGGCATTTATCCAGGATTATCAGCCAAATCAGCGGCCATATCGATAGCTTGGCCGATGGTGATTTACGCACCAGATTTGCGTTGCGTAGCCGGATTACCGAAGTTAAACATTCCCAATCGGCACTAGACAAACTGCACGACTATTTCAATTTGTTGATTCGTAACATCAATCAGGAGAGCTCGGCGTTAAGGCAATACGGCGGCAATATCGTCGGCGTGGCTCACAATCTGGAAAGTATTATCGCCGAACAACAAGAGGCCACCGAATTTGCGGCTCGGCAGATGGCCGAGTTATCGAAATCGTTTCGCGGCGTTGCCGAAAATGCCGCCGAATCGCAAAATGCCACCACCTTGTCACAAGGTTTAATAGAGCAGGGCGTACAGCACATGAGTCAAACCAACGATAAAGTCGTTGGTTTGGCCAAGGTGATCGACGATTCCGCCGCCGCTTTGCAATTATTACAACAGGATGCGTCGGCTATCGCCGGCGTATTGGATATGATTCAGGGCTTTGCCGAACAAACCAATTTGCTGGCCTTGAATGCGGTGATCGAGGCGGCGCGGGCCGGCGAACACGGCCGAGGTTTTGCCGTGGTGGCGGACGAAGTCAGACGTCTGGCGGCCAATACCGCCCATTCCGCGAACCAGATACAGGCTTTGGTGGACAAGTTGAATAAGGCGACCCATAACACCGTGTCGCTGATGAATAACCAGCAACTAGCGGCGGCCGAGGCCTCGCAAGCCGTGCGGCAGGTTCACGATGCTTTCGAGGGCATTAAAAGCTCGATAGACAGCATTTACCAGAAAAGCGTGGAGATCGCCTCGGCCGCCAAACAACAATCTCAAGCCACCGAACAAATCGCCGGTAATTTTGTGCAAACCGCCAGCCTAGCCAAACAATCAACCGAGGCGGCGCAAAAAAATAAACGTAGCGCATCTTCGTTAACCGTCGTCAGCGATAATCTGCACCGTTTGGTGGAGCAATTTAAAGTGGCATGATTTTGGTCGGTATTGCTGAACTTTTATTTCAGTTCGGCGAGTAATTGACCGATCATGGCGTTGGCTTGGCTTAAATAGCCGTGGCCGAACAGATTGAGATGATTGAGAATATGATAAAGGTTGTAGAGGGTTTTGCGGGTTTTGTAACCGGCGTCCAGCGGATATTCGCCACGATAGCCGTCGTAAAAGTCGCGGCCGAAACCGCCGAATAATTCGGTCATCGCCATATCGGCTTCGCGATCCCCGTAATAACAGGCTGGGTCGAACATTACTGGTTGCCCTTGATGGTCCGAGGCTGCGTTGCCGCCCCATAAATCGCCGTGCAGTAAGGAGGGGTGAGGGTGGTAATCGCTAAAAAAATCGCCAATTCTTTCCAGCAGTTTTTCCCCTTGAGTTTGCAGTGAGCCGCCATAACCGTTGGCGGCGGCAAACTGCAATTGTGCGCCCAAGCGTTGTTGCCGCCAAAAACTTACCCAGTCGTCGTGTCTGGCGTTGTGTTGTGGGGTGGAGCCGATGGTGTTATCGATGGGCCAGCCGAAATAGGCTTGTGGCTGTCGGTGAAGCCGGGCGAGTTGTTGACCAAATAAGCTGGCGCTCCAGCTGTTTAGTGAGCCCAGTTCGATAAATTCCAGCACCAGATAGGCATGCTGTTGAAATTCGCCGAAGCAAATTACTTCCGGAACCCTTAGCGTGCCGATAGAAGCCAACTCCCGCAAACCGGCCGCTTCGGCGGAGAACATAGCCGCCAAGTCGGCGCGGTTCAATTTGATAAACCAGTCGCTATTGGCGGTTTGCAGTCGGTAAGCGCTATTGATGTCGCCGCCACCGACACAGCTAAAGCGCGGACTTTGCAAGTATTGCCCGGTTTGTGTTTCAAGGTGGCGGACTAAGGCTTGCATGTTTGAAGGGTTTATTTGCCCCAACTGTCGCGCAATGTCACGGTGCGGTTAAACACCAGTTTTTCCGGTTTGCTGTCGGCATAGTCCAGACAAAAATAGCCGGTGCGCTCGAATTGATAGCGAGTATCCGGGGAAGCATGGGCCAGGCTGGCTTCCACCCGACAATCGCTCAATACTTCCAGTGAGTTGGGATTGATGCCATCCAGGAAGTTATCCAGCGTGTCCGGGTTAGGATGGCTGAACAATCGATCATATAAACGCAATTCGGCTGGCAGGGCATGTTGCTCGGATACCCAATGAATCACGCCTTTGACTTTGCGGCCTTCCGGATTCTTGCCCAATGTGGCCGGATCGTAACTGCAACGCAGTTCGACGATATTGCCGGCAGCGTCTTTAATCGCTTCCTCGCATTTGATGACATAAGAACCGCGTAGCCTGACTTCGCCACCTGACACCAAGCGCTTGAAGTCTTTAGGCGGATTTTCCATGAAGTCGTCTTGTTCGATCAGAATGGTTTTGGAAAAGCTGACTTCGCGGCTGCCCATTTCCGGTTTTTGCGGATGGTTGGCAATTTGGTAGGTTTCGGTTTTGCCGTCTTCCCAGTTGCTGATGACCACTTTTAATGGTCTTAATACGGCCATTGCCCGCGGCGCGCGTTCGTTCAAGTCCTCGCGAATGCAGTTTTCCAGTACGCCCATTTCGATCCAGGAATCGTTTTTGGTAACGCCAATGCGCTCGCAGAAATCGCGAATCGCTTCCGGGGTAAAACCGGCCCTGCGCAGGCCGGAAATAGTCGGCATGCGCGGATCGTCCCAGCCATTGACGTGTTTTTCGGTAACCAATTGCAACAGTTTACGTTTGCTGACGATGGTGTATTCCAATTGCAGGCGGGCGAATTCGATTTGCTGCGGATGGCAAGGCGTTTGCAATTTGTCCAACACCCAGTCGTAAAGCGGGCGGTGATCTTCAAATTCCAAGGTGCAAATAGAGTGGGTGATGCCTTCTAATGCGTCGGAAATGCAATGGGTGTAGTCATACATCGGGTACAGACACCAGGCGTCGCCGGTACGTTGATGATGGACGCGGCGAATACGGTAAATAGTTGGATCGCGCATATTAATATTAGGCGAGGCCATGTCGATTTTGGCGCGCAATACATATTGGCCGTCTGCGAACTCACCGGCCCGCATCCGCGTAAACAAATCCAGGTTTTCCTCTATGCTACGGCTGCGGTCCGCACTTTCTCTACCGGGTTCGGTCAAGGTGCCGCGGTCGGCGCGCATTTGTTCAGCGGTGGAGCTGTCGACATAAGCATCGCCTTGTTTAATCAACTGCACCGCGTAGGCATACAGTTGCTCGAAATAGTCGGAGGCGTGGTATTTGCCGGCCCATTTGAAACCCAGCCATTGCACATCGCGCTCGATGGCCTCCATATATTCGACGCTTTCTTTTTCCGGATTGGTGTCGTCGAAGCGCAAGTTGCAGGTGCCGTTGTTCTCGGCAGCCAGCGTGAAATTCAAACAAATCGATTTGGCATGGCCGATATGTAGATAGCCGTTAGGTTCTGGAGGAAAGCGGGTGGCGACTTTACCGCTGTTTTTATTGACGGCCAGATCGGCGGCGATGATGTGTCTAATAAAGTTGGATGAAACTGGGCTATCGGTAGCGGACATGTGTGAGTAAATGGTTATGGGGTTAGATGGTTTTGCGATGGCACGCGGCAAATATTGGTTTGGCTCTCATTTTAACGAGTTTGGCCGGAATTCGTAAAGGCGGCGGATAGCCGGTATTCAGTCTAACTCGTGCCTGAATTCGTTGTAACTATTGGGAAGTTAACGGAATTATTAAATTATTAGCACTCATGCTAATCGAGTGCTAGAATTCGGACATCGTTAATTTATTCCACCGAAATCGAGGGTGTTATGAACAACAGCTTGGCTTTACCGATCAATTTGTCGGTTGGGACGTTTGATTCTTATTTAAGCCTGATAGCCCGGATGCCCAAACTCAGCGTTGAGCAGGAGCAAGAACTGGCTTTGCGTTACCGGGATGAAGGCGATCTGAATGCCGCGCGTGAGTTGGTAATGTCCAATCTACGGTTTGTCGCCCATGTGGCCAGAGGCTATGCGGGTTACGGCTTACCGTTGGCCGATATCGTGCAAGAAGGCAATATCGGCTTGATGAAAGCGGTAAAGCGCTTCGATCCGGACATGGGCGTACGCCTGGTATCGTTTGCCGTGCATTGGATCAAAGCCGAAATTCACGAATATGTGATCAAAAATTGGCGCATCGTTAAAGTCGCTACCACTAAAGCTCAACGCAAATTGTTCTTTAATCTACGTAAATTCAAAAAAGACTTAAGCTATCTGTCGCAAGACGACGCGGAAGCGATTGCCGAAAATCTGGATGTGGATGTCAAAACCGTTTACGAGATGGAGCGGCGATTGGATGGTCGCGATGTGTGTTTAGAACCGACCAACGACGACAGCGACGATCATGTCCAAGCGCCTATCGCGTATCTGGAGCAACACGGTGCCGATCCGGCCCTGTTACTGGAAAACAGCGACTGGGAGGGGCGTAAGGAAGAGTTATTAATGGATGCGATGGCGGGCTTGGACGACAGAAGCCGTGACATCCTTGCGAGTCGCTGGTTAGTAGAAGAAAAAGCAACGTTACATGAATTAGCTGATCGCTATCAAGTGTCTGCCGAGCGTATTCGGCAATTGGAGCAAAACGCAATGAAAAAACTCAGAGCGGCCGTGACCTTGGAAGCCTAAACGAAAAAAATATTTGGCTTTTCTAAAAAAGCCAGTATAATGACGCTTTCTTTGCCGGGGTGGTGAAACTGGTAGACGCGCCGGATTCAAAATCCGGTTCCTTCGGGAGTGTCGGTTCGATTCCGACCCTCGGTACCAAAGATTAAAAAGTGAGCTAAATCAACCACCTAGCTCACTATGTGAAGGACAAGCTAGTACATATAACTAGTACATGGAATATGAAAAAATTTAAAGCCTCGCTCATGAAAATGACCGGGGCTTTTTTATGCAAAAAATTCACATATCCAAAGACATTGAACTTTGAGACAACACACTTCGCGATCTTTCTGATCGCCTACATTAAAAGTAGCTTGCTGAAGTTGTCTGATCTCGACTGGTCGGCGCCGGATTACATCACGCTTTCTCGTCGCCAACAGCATTTACAGATTTGTATTTCGTACCCCCCAATTCCCAAGGCTTGCATCTGTTGATCGATAGTACGGGCGTAAAATGTTGGGTGAAGTTGAATGGGAAACCAAGAAACATGGCGCCGACTATCGCAGGCAGTGGCGCGCATCCACTTGGATATCCAGGCTGAAACCCTGGAAATCGGTACGATTAAGGTGATATCGACCCATATCAATGGTACCCAGGTTCTATCTGATTTGCTGACCCAGGTCTCCGCACTCCGCAGTCTTTAAGAAATAGACTTTTGGTTCAAAAAATGTGCTATTTCATTTTGTGTTTGTGGCTCCAATTTTACCCATTGTTGAGCGCCATTTGGATGCTTATAGCTGACAGGTACTGTCAATTTGACTGCATCCTCAAGAACCCATGCAAATTTCCATTTTTCGGTTCATCCTGACTCCAAACGTTCCTTTGATATTTGGTGTTTATCAATTGTTTCTAGCTTTTCTTGATGGCTAAGAGGACCTTTGCTGTCAATTAGTCTGGCCAAACCGACAATTTGGCCAGTACCCTGTTTTATTAAAGCTACTTGGCCACGTTGCTTTGTGTGTTTAGATCGCATTTCCCAGGTCTTAGTGCCAGCTAGAATTCTATCTATATAGGGGCTTTTTATTATCAAGCCTTTTGTTGGAATATTGCCATTTATGGGTGGCCAATAATTCTCGATACCTTTATTGATATCGTGTTTGTTATGGATTTTCAACGAATTATTGGCCATGCGTTTTCTTCTTGATTTTTTCTTAATTTTGCTAGAAGACAAAGACTTGATCGCTGTAAAAACAACATAAATCACAAACAATATTACAGAAATAATAATTACACTTATAATTTCTTTTTTAAAATAAAAAATTGCGGCTATTAATATTATATACTGCATGATTATGGCTTTTTAATAAGCATTGGCTACCCGTGTGTACCGATGGCGGCTTTATAGGTCAGCGAACAATTCTGCATCAGAATAAAAGCGGCCTTAATAATTTTATAATTATTTATCCTTCTTTGAGAGCCGCCTACTTAGTTTGCATGTTTCGTTACTTTGATTTATGTTAACATTCTTGATCAATAAATTTAGAAAACAAATTGAATCGGATATTAGGTTATTGCGTCATATATTTTTTGAACTTTTGCTTTCATTGACTCACCCATGACAAATCCATCTGAACTAATGTGTGTCAAAGCGATATATGGCTTACTGCTATTACCTGTCGGCAAGCCAAGCTCTTCCTCAATATCGTTATCCAAAACCACGCTTGATCCAAATGATGGATCGATTTCAATTTCAATTTTTTGAGTTGAAGTATTTGCTGATGCTATCGCGTCTACCCCTTTATGGGCTTGGTGGTCCTTATCATAAACAGCGACATATGGAATCGAAAACTTGTTTAGCAATCGGGCATATAACGGAATGTTATCTTTTGAACCGCAATCAATAAGAGTATATTCATATCGAAAAACGCCAAGCCTCTTTGCTAATAAAGGGATTATAGTTTTTTCTGTGGCACCTTCGAGTAATACAACCTTACTAGCAAAGAATAATTCCCCCCGGTCTGGATTAATCCAATAAGAAAGATTGAAGTCCTTTTTTGCGTCCCCCTCAAATAACTCGTCTCTGCATTGCTTTATCTTCGTTCCTATTATTTCATTTTCTTTGGTAGCAATATAAATAGATTTGTATCTTTCGACATCAATTAAACCACTTGAATGAGTGCATATAATAACTTGACTACCAGATTCGGATAGTCCGATAAAAGAGTCAAAAAGTGATCGTTGCGCTTGAGGATGTAGATATAGTTCTGGTTCCTCAAAAACAAAATATCTTGAATTTGAGGACTGCCTTGCTTTTTGATTGTCCCTATTGGCAACAGAAAATGATTGAGACCTTTTTGCTACTACATGAATCAAGGCAACGGTCAATGCTCTTTGTAAGCCGTGTCCTTTTCTTTTAATATCTGTTCGTACGCCATCATTAATCCAGACTTGGGTGTTTGCACGAAAAACACTTTCAATATCTGGGGCATTTACTTCTAAATCTATTTCAACACCCCATGTGACTAGCTCTCTCGTAAGTTCTTCCTCAAATTCTGCTAACTGTTGAGGACGATCATTATTTAAATTTCCATCACCATCGATTTTATTTAACGTTGAAAATAGGATTTCTAGTCTGTTTTTTGTTTGTTTCCAATCGTCATTATCTTCAGACATTGCAGACACAACTTCGGCATATAACTTCCCAAATACGCTAGTATCCTTAAATGAGAAATCATCGGCAGCTTCCTTGACTGCTGGTATAAAATAAACTTCTCCAAATATACCTTTTGCAACAGATTTCAATCCTAAAAAATTTGTAGCTTCAAGTTCGTAGCTAAAAGAAATACTTTCTTTGTTGAGTTCAATAAACGCATTTTGCGCATCGATAATATCCTGTTTGCTGATTCGTCCAGATTCAGGCAGAAAAGACTGCAACGGTAAGCTAACTGCTACTTCTCTTTTTGCATAAGCAGAAGCATTCGCTTCTTGTAACCACTCTTCAACCGGATTCTCAATGTAACCACGATAGTCAAAACTACCACTTAAATATGCAGTTTTTCTAACCGTTACTTTATTATTGGCAGTAAGGTACTTTTTGAACGTGGTTTGGTCAGTTTCATCAAGTTCGGCAAATGTTATTTCTATAAATAGTTCAGTTGATCCATTATTGAAATCCAAGTCTTGATGTTTTATTTCACCGAAAAAGAATAGTATTGCGGATAGTAGATTAGATTTCCCATGATTATTTTGACCAATTATTACCATCAAATCTTCAGCCTGAACCTCAAGCTCTTTGATGGAACGCCAATTAGAAATCTTTAAGCTATGAATCTTCACTGTTTTTCCTTGTGGCCTAACATATTATTAGCCAGTAATTAATTTAAGGGACGGTAATTTGAATGCTGCTGCCATTTTTTGAGCTTGTTACATCGAGCCGTAACGCCATTTGTTCTTTTAATTCGGAAACGTGAGAGATGATTCCTATCATGCGACCACTGGCTTGAAGATCAATCAAGGTTCTGATAGCTAAATCCAATGATTCAGGATCAAGACTGCCAAAGCCTTCATCGATAAACAAAGTATCCAGCTTAATACCACCTGCATAAGATTGGACAACATCCGACAACCCCAAGGCTAACGACAAAGCAGCCATAAAAGATTCGCCACCGGAAAGCGTCGCAACTGGTCGGTTTTTACCTGTGTAACCATCTTCAACTTCCAAATCGAGACCCGACGCTCTGTTGCCTCTAGCTCTATCCTCTTTGCGAACCAGATGGTAGCGCCCGTTACTCATAATGCTGAGTCGTTGCGAAGCTTGAATCAGCACATCATCAAGCAGCACACTGAGTACGAACCTTTGCAAACTGATTCGGTTACCGGTTTGTCCACTGGCCACATCGCTTAATGTGCCGTATATCCGATACTGTGCCTCTAGCTCAGCGTTTTTTTCATGCGCTTTGACGAGTTTGGTTTTTACGCCTTGCAACTGGTTATGACGCTCTTGTAGTCTGCGCCAAGTTTCGTCGCAAACATTAGTTGCGTTGGTTTTCTCGGTTAGCTCCAAGTCTAGTTTTTCCAAGTCCGGCAAGGATTGGTCTACTAAATCAGCCTTGAGTTGCTCCACAGCTCCTTTCAAAATTGCCAGGTCGTTTCGATAATTCTCGATTTGGAGTTTCAGCTCCTGTTGATCCTCATCGCTAAGTAACGAACGCTGGAAAACCACTAGGTGTTCGAACGTGCTTTGGGCGAGTGCATCATTAAAGGTACGTTCGGCTTCTTCACATTCAATTTTCAGCGTATCCCATTGCTTACCTAGGGCTTCAAGGCTAGATGAGGTGCTGGCAAGTTTGGTTGCTTTTTGCGTGTAGTTGTCCTGTGCTTTGCTGACTGCATCGGTCAGGTTCTTGATTTTGGCTGTAAGGTCGTTTATTGCTTTGGTTAATAACAGGGAGTCGCGATAGGGTTCTGGTACCAGTTTTTCCAGTTGGACTACGTTGGCACGTGCTGTTACAACTTGATCGTTATCTAATCGTACTTGTGTTTCCAGGGCTGAAATGCTTTCCACCATTTCAGCCAGCTGACCGTTGATGCCAACAATTTGCTGGGTAAGCTGTTTTTGTTTGATTTGCTGCTGAACCAATCTGTCAACTTCGAATTGTTTAGCCTTATAAGCTTGTTCAACATCACTTAACGTTTGTTGCGAAATTTCGGTCAACTGTTCGAGGAGTTGCTTAATTTCATTAGTAAGACCAGCGGTCTCCAGATGGGCGTTATCGTGCTTAGCCTTAGCGAAATCCATTGCTTTACGAACGTTATCTTCTTGGGCTCTGGCATGATCTACTTGCAGCTTGGTAACCAAGTCGGCATCGTTAAAGGCATGAGCAGGCGATGGATGTTCTTTACTACCGCAGACTGGACAGGGTTCATCGACTTTCAATTCTTGGGCGAGTAATGCGGCTTGGCCGGTATGCCAAGCGAGTTCAATCTGACGGGCTATTTTCTGCGCAGCTTCAAATTCGCTTTGTTTGCTCTCCAATGTTTTAAGCAATAGGTTTTCTTGTCGTTCTAACTGGCCAAGTTGAGTCTTTTTGGACTCAAGAATTTTCCGTTGATCGTATTTAACACGATAGGCTTCTAGGTCAATCTGCTGGGCTGCCAAGTATTCCAATGCCTGAGCAATCTGATCGATCTGTATGGTATTGTTTTTTAACTCTGTGGATAAAGACTCCCTTACCTTAATTTGCTTGTCCAGATTCTCCTGGCTCACTTTGAAACTCAGTTCAGCGCTGGCCAAGCTCACCTGCGCTTTCGATAGCTCCTCAACTCTTTCCTGGTATTGGCTAAGTTCAACCTGCTGTTTATTTAATGACTCCACTTCGGCAAAGGCTGTTTGTACTACCTGCAACTGCTGTTCAGCGCTATTTATTTCTTCAGTCGCCTGTTCTAGTGTTTTTTCACTATTTGCAATTTGGCCAGTAAGTTTTTGCAGTGCAACAGCTTTTTCCAGATGCGTTTGGTACACAGGCTGAATTTTCTGTGCGCTTAACGCATGGTTCAATTGCTCTTGTTTGGCGTTGATTTGAGGCTCCAACGCTGTTTTCTGAGAGAGCTCAGTTTTCCTACTAACCAGCGTGTCAAAGCGCTGTTTGAGGGTTAAAGCTTGATCTTTAGCTTTGGTAACAAGTAATTGTGCTTGTTGAGCGTGTTCTTTCTTCTGGGATGCGGCCACAAGTTCTGGCTCAAGCTGCACAAGTTCATCGTAAATTTCCGCTTCGAAATTAACATCAATGCTTTGCAATATGCCCTTTATCTGATTTAGATGTTGATCGACAGTTTGTTTAATACCTGCAGCTTGGGCTTTCAGTTGATCTTCAATGCGTTTGTAAATTTGTGTTTGAAACAGTTGCCCAAATATTTTTTCACGCTCCTTTGAATCCGCCATCAGTAATTCACGGAATTTGCCCTGTGGCAGCACCATAACTTGGCGGAATTGTTCGACATCTAGGCCAATCCGTTTTCGGATTTCGTCGGTTGCATCGTTGACACTCTTAGCAACGATGAGGTTGCCTTCTTCACTACCATCGAGCTGCCATAATTGAGCTTCCGCTTGTTGTATTGTCGAACCATCGCCGCGACTTTTCGGGCGCTCCTGTGTCGGAAGTCGACGAACGCGATAGTCTGTTTCTCCTAATCTGAAATCCAGGACGATTTCAGTAAGCACGGATGGATCAGCGTGATCACATCGCATTTGAGCGGGCTCTCTTTCCGCACCTGTTGTTTGTCCATACAAGGCAAAACAGATGGCATCTAGAATCGAGCTTTTACCAGCACCTGTTGGGCCATTGATAAGAAACAGAGGGTTTGAGCCTAGCTTTGTAAAATCGACATTTTCAGAACCGGCGAATGGACCGAATGCTTGTAGGGTAAGACATAACGGTTTCATGCGATTTCCCTTTCAAGCTTGTGAATGTCTTTGATAACTTTTTTTATAGCTTCGTCTTGTTCTAGCGTTAAACCTTGTCCATGTACCTGCTCGAAAAAGTCGCGGAACATTTCCAATTCCCCGCGTTTTAGCTTGTCACGGCTTATAGGTTGATCTGACATTTCTAACATGCCAGGTTTTTCAATATGAAGTACATTGGGATAAACCTGACGCAGCTTTCCCATGGGATCAAGAAGTGCATGCTTATCCGTTAATCGCACTAACAGATAATCTTCGTTTTTTGGATCAACTTTACCTTGTTCAAGGATAGTATTGAGCTCGCCTTCCAATATCCGCATATCACGGAGAGGATGTAAGGGCAGATGCGTAGCTGATATCATGCCTTCAGGTGCCATTTCAACTAACGTTACCCCTTTACGTTGTTTTTGCTCAGAGAAACTGTATTTCAAAATGGAACCTGAATAGCGAATATGTGATTCACCTTTATGTTGAGGGCAATGAAGATGGCCAAGTGCCACGTAATCAAACGCAGTGAAGGATTCATAATTCACACGATCCGCCCCGCCTATGGAAAGGGGCCGCTCTGACTCTGATTCATCACCACCATCAATAAAGCAATGACTTATTAGAACGTTTAGAGCTTCATCGGATTTTGCCTCATTGATGTGCTTGACCAGGAAGCGATGTGCTTCATCATGTGTCGAGACTTCCACACCAAAATGATTGCGGACTGTCTCTGGATCGTTGTAGGGAATTCCGTAAAAATATACATTTAATCCCGCACCATTAATAACAACAGGTGACCCAATTTGGCTAAGTTCGCCAATGATATGTAGTCCGGCTTTGCTAAGCTGCCGGGAACCGAACCTTAGTCGTTCAGCTCCGTCATGATTACCAGGGATAAGTAATACCGGCACACCCAAATCTGTACAGATTTTATTAAAAACATCATCAAGCAGTTCAACAGCAGCGGCGGGCGGTACTGAACGATCATAAATGTCACCTGCTATAACAACAGCATCAACAGATTCTCGTGTAATGTGCTCAATCAATTGATCAAGGACATGTCGCTGATCTTCTAATAGCGAGACGTTATGGAACTGTCGCCCTATGTGCCAATCTGATGTGTGTATAAATTTCATATTGTTGTATTTTTATATAACCTTGGTGCTGTCAGTCGTAAAGGTTTAGTTGTTGATCTCACTTTACGATGCTTGCCGATAATATTGAATTGGTCTGCTACAAATTTGTGTCAACCCGCCCCCATCTCAAATTAACACTCAAAGAAATATTAAATACTTATTAAGTGGGGCTTTTTAGAAAATGAAAGCGCACGGCGCTCGGTTCATGTTAACTAAGGAAAGCAAAAAATCAATTAACAGTGTCTTTAGTTTTTTCGATTAATGTTTTTAGTGGCCCCAGGTTGTTATATTGCTCATTTGATTTTATCCCGTTAATATATTTATTAACCACTTGTTGAGCTTTATTTATAATTTCAGGATCGGTTGAAATAAATCCAACAGGAATGGTAACTGGTAAAACAGCAGCAAACGTAAAGTGGTAGCACACTACAACCACCTCATCGGGTAATAAAATTATTTCTACATTTCCATCCAAAAAACCCTCTGTTAATCCATAAAGGTAATCCAAGTAATCATTCAAATCGGACTTCCACTGATTTGCGGAATATTTATCTAATTTATCGCGCAATGGAACAAATAACTTTGGCATGTAAACTTGTCGTGGATTCTTTTCCTTGGTGAAAGACTCCAATATTAACTCGCTTAAACAAGAATTTAATCTTATACTCTTGCCCCAAAAATTATCGGATGGTGCAATCCATATTAAATTCGAGCCATTAGGACTTCTATTTTTACTAAGTTTCTTTGCACTAGCATCCAATTTTTCTGATAGGACTTGCCAATTATGTGCGGTGTAAATTGGACCGATGAACGGTATTGGATTTTTGTCGTTTAAAATTGCCTCTGTTCTGATTTGAATAAATTTTTCAACATTGACAGAGTTGTCATTGAATAACTTCCTTGTCCAATTATCTCCTAGTTCATTCATTGCTTGAGCTAGTTGTGGTATGTTTGTAGGTCTTTCTAACTCTGAAATGGCATTTGTAACAAGTTCTTGTACAGACGATGAATCGTTCAGTTCATCATAGTCATTTCTCTCAACTGGCTTACCATCTATATCAATAAAAAGTTTTGTCGAAAGCCTTAGTGGTTCGGCCCCTAATTTACTAACAGAATCAATGGTGTAAATACTAGGGCGATTAGTTCCTTCTTCTCGAACACTAGGTAAATACCCATTATCTAAAATTTCGTAAAATTGGTTTTGAAAAGAATTTTTTGCCAGCATTTCACTTTGTGAAACGATTTGGTTATCTACCCTTAATTTGACACCTGAATTCCATCGATCATTAGTTCTACCTCTGCCAATACAGCTAAAGCTACTTAGCTCAAAAGATAAAGCTGCACCGCTTTCCAAGATCGTAGAGAGTAGAGGAGTTGAGCCAAGACCTACAAAATACCCCTTTGATTGTGCCGTTAACGCAACTTGACCGGAAGGAGTGAATAAAAGATCGCCTTTGTCCATCAAATCTGAAAGCGCTTCGTCAAGTTCTCGTTTCGAAAGACCAAAATACATGCCAAGCTGAGATGGAAGCATTGGTGAGATATGAACTAGTCTAAGCAGAAACTCTCTAATGAATGGGAAGCCTTTTTTCGTAACATATGTAAAACGTATATTAAATCGATGAATAGGAAGTAAAAAATCAATTTCGTGATAGATGATCTTATTAACTTGACTGTTCATAATTTATTTTTTCCTTAAACTGTTCATTGCTGTCCCGTCGTAAAACTTATAACCAGAATTATCTGATTTATTTTGCATAAGCTTTAGAACCTGGCCAAGGGGCAAATCTTTATTACGTGAACGCCACATATCAGCAGAGCCAACAATTACCAATCGATCCATAGCTCTAGACAATGCAACATTAATTCGATTAGGTGCTCTTAAGAACTTTGGGTTCTGGGTCTTATCAGCACAGGTTACAGAAAGAACTATAATTCTATTTTCCTTTCCTTGATAACTATCTACGGTATCAATTTTTACTAACTTCTTAAAATCATCAGGCCAGATATTCTCTTTAAACTTTTGCCTAATTAGTCGCTTTTGTTCGGCATACATACAAATTATGCCTATGGCAGGTTCATCGTATTTCACAAGTGACTTTAAGGCATCAATGAATTGATGTTTTACGGCTATATTTTTTAATAGTTCAATAATTAAATCTGCTTCGCAACGATTGTAAATACTAAATCCTCGATCATTTTGATGGTAACACTTATTACCAAATGCAGAAGTATCAAGCCAAGTTACAGGGTTTTCCAATATATAAGGAGCATTATGATAAATCTCTGGAATGGCACGATCCCCATTTACTAGTTTTCCTTTATAGAAAATTGTCGAAACAATATCGCCAATTTGGGGTGCCATACGATACTGAGTAAGTAATGTAGCTCCCGCTTGCTGCCCGTAAGGTGAGTCGAAAGCTCTGGCAAAATCGCTCTGCAAAACCGAGTCTAAATCAACATCTTTGGCAGCGATACCGAGTTTTCTAGCAAGTGCTTTCTTATGTTCATCAGTATACAAAGGGGGGAGTTGTTGGTGATCACCTACAAGCAATATTCTTTTACCGGATTGCATTGCAATTGCCAGCTCACTTGCTATTGATCGTGCTGCTTCATCGATAATAACCCAATCATATTGATTATTTTGGATACCAATATGATGTTGTCCGATGCCGACACAAGTACCGGTTACTAGTTGTCGCGAGCGTGCGAAAAATTCATCATAGTTCACTCTATCTGTCTCAAGTACATCTAACATGTCTTTGGACAATTTTCCCAACGCATTAGCTTTTTTTGCTTCATCAGGACTTATTGAAAAATTTCGATTCAGCTTATCGATAATCCATTGCTTTGCACTAGATAAGTCTGAAGATTTAGGAACATTGATATCATATTGATTTATGAGTGTATCTCTAATAATGGAGTCTAATTCTGAGATTGTTTTCTTTATTTGTTCTTTATCATCGTTATCCAATGTCGCTTGAGATAACGCGTTCATGGCCGACCAGAAGTTATCGATTTGTTTGAATATTTTCAATTCGGCGCAAACGAGTTCAGACAAGTATTCAGCTTGCACTCCTAATGCTTGACTCAATGACTCAACTCGATATTTAACTTCAGCTCTAAAAAGTTCCCTTTTTTCCGTCACTAATGCATCTGAGAATACATCTTTTAGCCCAGTTGATACGGCACCCTCTCGATTGCTAAATCTAACCACATCAATTTGAGTATTTAGGCGTGAGCAGTGTTTTCTAATTCTTTCGGCTGCAGTATTGACAGCTTCATGAGATTGACTCACCAAAAGTATTCTTTGGACCTGCTGCTTCTCAATCAAGTAATGAACAAACGCTGCGATGAATTCTGTTTTTCCCGTTCCTGGTGGCCCTTGCAAAAGAGATATTGGACCATTTTGAATGATTTTTTTAAACGCATCTTTTTGTTGGCTATTAAGACTTATTTGATTTCCATGATCATCAATTCGATCATATCTTCTAAAATCGTGGTCAGTAACTTCTATAGAAAAATCAATTGTAGGGTTTTTACAGCTTGAGTCGAAATATTCGAATATTTCACTTATAACGGCTTCTCTATCTAACAGACGTTTCAATGCCGCCTTTCGTTTAACGTATGAAGCCTGATCTTGTTTAGACCTAAAATAGACAAAATCACCTTCATTCAAGTTATATGTTTGTTGCCTAATTTTTGTTAACCGTATTTCATTTAATGAAGACAGCTTGAGAACCACTTCTCCAAGAATGACATCTTTCTCGCCATCAATTTTGTAGGCTTCAATACAATCTGAGCTATTAAATTTACCAAGTAAATCGTTTTCGGCGTTATAGGGCACAATGAGTTGATCAATGCGCCCCTGTACTCCGACTATATCTCCACCCACCTCGATGTAAGGATGGGACTCTTTTTCAGTGTCTAATATTGCTTGCCATAGCTCAGCAGTATTTATTTTGAATTCTGCTGAATCTTTGGCTTCATTTTTGACATCAATTAGCCTAAAAGCTTCTTTTAGCTGATCTGTGAGACTGTCTCCATAATCATCATCGTCTGGCTTTAATACCAACTCTAATGCGCGTAAAAAAGCATCATTTTTCCGTAACTCTTTGTCTAAGTTAGATAAGTCTGATTTTGTATCAGGTGATATTTTTATTGGGAAATCTATTTCAACTTGACTACTATCAGCGTCACTAAATTTAACAGTGTCACGAACTCTTGGTGGAAAACCTAGAGTGAGGTTTTTTTCCGTAGAACTATAGATAAAGTCTACACTTCCACCAATGCCGACGGCACGAACACGTATATCTGTACTCTTTTTCTTGCTTCGCTCCAGTTGAAGATATAAATGTCCGTTATCCGGGTAAATTGTAATAGGTTGAAAATTGCCGCGAACCAATACTTCAACAGGTTTTTGGGTTTCAATTATATTTTCATTTATTGATCTTTTAAATCTTTCTAAATCCTTAAAACCATATTGAATATCTGTAATCTCGGTTTGAATAGCATCTGTAATTGACGGGTACAACTCTGAGGCTTCACCCCATTTTATTCCAAGTAGATCACAACTGAGTCGCATTACTGCAAAATTATCTCGCTCAAATGCTGAACAGTTATCTATATTGTCTGGGCTGTAGAGATGATTTTTGGGTTCTTCTTGATCTAATGAAAAATCCGGCATATCAATTAAAATAATTTGATATTTTTCCTCTGCAAATAATATTAATATATTTTTAGGATGCAGATCGCCATGAGAAAACCCTAACCCATGCAAATGATCAATAGTTGCAATTAACTGTTCAATTAAGACAATCTTATCTTCATTGTTAATTTCTAATTGATCCCAGTGCTTGCCCTCTACCCTATCTACTGTCAGATAAAGACTTGATGATTTTGTTGCTATGCCAAATTCACGTATTGTCGGCAAATATTTAGGTGCGACTGAGCAGATTTTTTCGATACTTCTGAGAAAATGAAGTACCTTATATCCTAATGCCGGATTTTCTTTATTGGGGGCTACATTTAACCAAGCCTTTACCAATGTATTCCCAGAGAAATAAACTTCTTTTTCATCTGTCTCAACAACAAAATCACCATCCTCTCTGAATTGACGATTATGATTTATAGCATGTCTAAAAATCTCAAGTTCGCCATCATCGAAAGCAAAATTAGCTGCTGAGTCGGGTTCAGAGCTCTTTAGCGCTTCAAAGAACAGTTGCGCGCTCTGATATTGGCCTTCAAAAGCATTGAGCAATATCGCTGAATACCAGCTATTATTTTCTTTTAGTTGTTCTGTAGCAGATTCTAAGCTACTTTTTGATATCCTCTGATTGGTTAAAATATGCCATGAAATTAATGCCAATCTCTGAACATCGTCTTGATAAGGTGTGTTTTTATTATTAGGCCGTATCGAATCTTGTTCAACAGCATCATTAACAGATAATAGTTTTCGGTAATCACCAACGGTTCCTACAGGCTGGTGATATGCAGATATGAAATTTGATAAGGCAACTTCTTTAGCGGGGGATATCCACAAACTGTGATCACCGATATCTCGGTGTGCAACCTTGATTTCATGTAGATCAGAAAACTTAGAAATTAAAAGCTTTACTATATTTATTCTGTCATTTTCTGAAAAATTATGCCCGTATTTTCCTATGAACTTATTAAAACGTTCATGCTCTGGCGGAATTTCATAGATTTCGCTGTATTCAGTTGTTATCTGGTCTTTTTGAACACTTGTCAATGAACGAAGGCAATGCTTATATAGCTCATGGTGGTGATGTTTTATGAACTGTAAAACTGTTCTTTCTCTCGAAACAATCTCGTACCTACCATCTTGAGTATTGGCTTTTAATCCTTCCAATTTATTGAAGTTCCATATTCGTAACAATGCTTCATCTTGTTTTGAAACCTCAGAAATTGCTTGAAACTCCTTATATACCTTGTTTGGATGTTCAAAAATTAGTTCATTTGCTTTGTAGCCATTAATATTTATTTTTTTAGGCTCGGTATTCTTTCCAAGAAACAGTTCGTCAAATAGTTTGAAATCTCGGTTCAAAACCTGCGCATCAGGATGGGGCTTAAACTTCGAATTAAAAACCCTTTGGTCTGAAAGCTCAATGAATTCATTCAAACTCAGAGTGTGGCGGAGCTCTTCCCCTGGGAGTTGGCTAAAATCAGCATTACCTGTCATTACGACAAAAAAATCTACAAATGGTGCATACCCTTTATTCGTAAACCTATGCTTGAAAGGCTTCAATCGGTTATCTAAGAGAAATTTCTTGTTACGAGTCACGCTAACAGGTGATCGCCCCATTTCTCTATCATTTTTATACCATTTGCCGTTTTTGAATAGGACTTCTGCGTTATTCCAATCCTTGAGTTCAATAATTAGGACATTACAATGAGTCACTATAACTAGATCAAATTCGCCTTCATAGCCATCATGATCCACGAAACGAAAACCAGCGTAACCTTTCCATGGATACATAGACTTATCTTGTCTATTTGTTGCATTTGTTTTCTTTGAGAATGCTTTTTTTAGTTTTTCAATTGCCTCTATTTCCTGTGCCTGCAATCCGCCTTCCCAAATTTCAACTTCCACCAATAACTCCTGATAATTCCTATTTTTTATTTACAAATGACTATTAATATAACTAAAAAAATATTAAGTGTTTGCTATGTTTCAATTGTACTTTTACTTAGCATTAATTTAGAAATCTTCCCAAACCCAGTAACTGCACAAAAACACTTAGCCCTGGTAATTGCTACATACAGTAATGATCGCTCTCTCTGCTCATGCTCTCTGATAATCGTAGGATCATCAGAATCCAAAATATTCATTGGCATAACGCCGTCATTGACTCCCACAACATACATGTAGTCGAACTCTAATCCCTTTACCCGATGCATAGTGGCTATTCTGACTCCCGGTTGTGCTGAACTGTCGTGGGAATTTTGGTCAATTTGATAATAGGGAATGTTTGATTCAACAAGGGCAGCTATATATCGATCCATATCGATATGTCGTCTGACAGTGATACAGGCTTTTACCAATTCCTGATCAGTCAAATCCTTTAATGATTTAATTATGAACTCGGCTTCACCCTTGGCCGTATCAAAACGTTCGATTATAGGGTTAGCACCTGACATCAATGAACGGTAACCTGCTTGCTCGTCAATTCCATTATCAAGATCATCGAACGGTATGCCATTCAATAATGAAACAGCCCACCGTCTGATTTGCTCGGTTGTTCGGTAATTGACACGTAGTTTCCGACTGCGGCCAGTGATTTTTATGCCACATTGTCCCAATACGACTTTGCTGCCATAAATCCGTTGATGAGCATCACCGACGATAAATACGTCGTTTTTGCCTTCAGATACCAATTTTCGGATTAGTCGAAACGCGTTCAAGCCAAAGTCTTGTGCTTCGTCGACAATCACACTGGCGTAAGGTAAATGAATCGATTTGCTATCAATCAAAGAAATGGCATCGCGATAAGCATCTTCAGTCTCTTTAAGGCCCGCATCGTTTAAACCCAAACGGTAGTTTTCAAAAACTGGCCAAACAACTTTTCGTAATGCTCGATTCAGTTGCACACCGCGTCCTATGCGCCTGGCTTTGAAATATTCCTCTATTGACGAGACATTTTGTGGCTGAATGACCTTTTCCCACTCTTCATGGTAGAAAGAATCAGCTAAATCTGGATCATCAGGCTTCAGAACCAGCGCTTTCTCCCAAATATTGTTTCTTTCGTTAGGTTCTTGGAAAACAAACTTAATGGCATATCCTTGCTTTGCTAAAAAACGTTTCACCCAGGCATCAAGGTTAATTACCTCAATTTTCCGCAACACATCGGGTGAACAAATTTGCTTTAAATTTTGCTCGATATCGATGGCTAAATTTTTGGTGAAAGTGGTAAACAAAATGCCAGGCTCACCACTTACTAAAGCCTTTTCAGCCAGCCATTTGGCCCTATGCATCGCGACCACTGTCTTACCCGTGCCAGCACCGCCCAACACACGGACGGGACCGTTCCAATCTCTATGAATCAACTTTCGTTGCAAGGGATGGAGAAATACCCGCCATTTTTCTAGTGGCGCATCCAACATAGCTTGAAGAGCTTCATCATCAGAGGCCAACAAAAAACGCCGTTTGCTGTCAGGTGTTTCTAAGGCACTGGCAAAATCGTTGGTATCAATATCTGGCGTTTCGTCATGCAAACTAATGTCATAAACTGACAATACCTCTTCAAGACTTACGCCATCGGCCAGCATTGCTAATGCTTCATACGCTTCATCGGGTAGCTTCCGTTTTAACCCATCCACTTCTGAGGCTAATTCAATTTGCCGCACCAAGGGTAATAACTCTTCGGGAACACCCAATCGGACTAAATTTCGGTCTCTAATGGCATCAAACAGTCCCACTTTTGCTTTAAGCTCCGAAAACTGCTGCAGTTGATTTGCCTCATCAATGTATTGGGATTCCAGTACCTGGAGAACGCCATTTTCTGGATTGATTTTCAGAATTTTATTGCAAGCCCACTCGTAGGCATCATCGTGCTTGTCCGCCCATAACAAGATGTAAACATCGCCTCGTTCCGGCGCTAAAACAATGGCTCTATACGCTTGATCGATCCGCACCGAACGTAAGTTCTTATCTCGTGCGGTCTGAATAGTCTCGTAATTAATTCCCGGCGACTTAGGGTCTTGTCTAAACAACTCCATGAATTTGACCGCTTTATCTTGCTGGGTTTTCGGCAACTTTAAAACGCTGCTAAAAAATTCTGACGAAATGGCAACTTTGGGTGACATGAAAACTCCTGTTTTTAAGCCAAGGCACTAATAAAGGATTGAGAATTCTGTTCGAACTCTGACACGGTGAAAGCCCGCCAACCCGCTTGAGTGAATATTTCTCTATCACTTTCATAATCATCAAAGATCATCACGACTTTTTGATCCAACCAAGCCAAAAACGCTTCCCCCACAATCTCGCCCTGTTCACTCTCTAATTCAAAGCCCAATTGCGGCACGGGAATACTTAGGCCAATCAGCTTATTGATGATTCCGCACTCTGCTCCAACTGCATCGGCTAACAATAACTCCCAATTCGACGGTGCTGTTATCGGAATCGGTGAACTTATTTTGATGGCGTCATAAACTTGTTCGCTGATACCTTTTGCCGTGAAAACATAATTCAACGGTTGAAATTGGAGCAGATTCGTAAACCGTAATAAGGCTTGCCACTGTTTAACATCCAACTCCGACTCGTCTAGTTCTGATACATCATTAAACACAATAATCGTGCTCATCTGATCCAGCTTCCCTTGCTGAATAGCGGTTTTATCCAGGCTCAAAAATGCATGAAATCTCTGATAGGTCTCGCCAAAAGGACTGCCATTTTGAATAGTCTTAGTGATGGCTGAAGCATCTAAACTAGCTAATTTTTGCTGCGCATAATCTGGTATGGTGAATTCAAAACTGTCCTGACCAGCCTTCATGAACCAAATGAAACCCGTCATAGCAGCAAAGTTTGCCCACGCAGACTGCTCTGGATTCGTTAATAAATGGATTAACCAGATGAAGCTCGATTTGTCTTGAAGCAAGAGCAATGACTCGCACTGAAACTGCCCAGCCAAGTTCTTGGCTTTTTCATTTGGCATATCCAACGTCAAGCTCAGAGGTTGAGCCGTCTTGTTATCCAAGATGTTCTGAACATCTTCATACGTCAGTGACCATACCCAAAACGCATCGGATGCCAAGATCGCCAATCGCTGAGCGGTATCTAAAGCCAATCGATCTTTGTGATATTGAAAGCCATCCGTAAAAATCACAATCGGCTTTTTGCCGGTGAGGCCCAAGGGCCACAATACAAAATCTGCTCTGGATGGCACTGCGATACCTTGTGATCCATCTAATTCGACTTGCGGCTGCAAGAAATAACGATGTTTGTCAAAGCGCACGTACCAACCGGCATCACCGCCATGAAACTCTGGCCGTAATTCAAAATCCTGAAAACTCCCGCCAACACGTCGCAGGGCTTCAATGAATCGAGCTTCCAACTCACTTTCGACCAAAGGAGAAATTTTCACGTCCTTTAATCCGGCGACAGGAACAATTTTCCCCTCGTGTTCTTTAAGCGTTTGAATAAAATCCCGCGCTTTACGGCGCGAGATTGTGTTCATGTCACGACTATTCCGATATACATATAAGCATCGATAACAGCCATCAGCATCTTCTTTCTGTACGCAGCTACACTGATCAAGAACCGGCATCGCATGCTCGGTTAACACTTGCAACAACGCAGCCTGGTTGGTCATTAGTTGCTTTAAATAGCCGGTGCCCCCAGGAATTGCGTCGTAGATCACTAAGTAACGCTTACTGATTCCGGTATCAGTGTCAGGCTCGATGTTTTGCGCCACGCGTAAGTGATCGATACTGCCGCCAAATTTCTTTTTTAAACCAAGATGCAACGCAGCAACAAAGGAGTTTTCGATGATTTCCGCCTCGGTTCCCGATGTGATCGGCAACAAAATGCGTATTGCTTCTGAGTGAAACTCTCGATAGAGGAAAAGCCCGCTGATTAAATTGTCTTCATTGTCTTTGTTACGTGCTGTGCAGCTAATCGTATGGGCCTGATCCTGGCTCTGTCCATTTGATATCTGAACCATTCCGCAATATTGGCAAACCTTGAAGCCTTTACGCTTGGCATCTTGTCCGGCAATTGTAATGTCGGGCGAATTTTCATCGCTGTGGCCAGTATTGATTTCCCGAAAATCCGCCCGCGAAATAAACTCAAAACCAAAAGGCCAGTCTTCTTTATCGACCTTCCACGCTGCTGTGATAGCTTGCGGCGCAAAATCAATCAGTAATTGCCGGGTAAAGAACTGGCTGTCCCTATCGTCTCTATCATCGGAAATTCGACTGTTGCGATCAGCGGTGTTGGCATAAACCTGCTTCAAACGCAGCATCGTCTGTTTTTGAGACACGTTCGTCCACCAGGCATCGCCGCAACGCGGACAGCTCTTATAATGGTCACCCGCATCAATACATTCAGAATGGTGACAGCTCCGACATAATCGCCAGTTTTCTTTTTTTGACACTCGCATATCGATGCGAGTAATTTGCACGCGTCGACCACCGGCATAAAACGTATTTAAGGGGGCCAATTCGGACAGAGCTGCTGCCGCAGGACGTTCATACTCGTACATCCAGCGTTCGGACTCAGCGCTAACCCCGGCAGCTTTGACCGACGCTTCGTTATCTTTGCGGGAACGATAGATTACTGAGCGCAATAACACTCCTTGTTCTGGGAAAGAATAATTGGGAATTAGCCCTTCATCAGTAAAAAATTGCAAGGTGTCTTTGCTGTTTATTCGACTAACCAACGTCTGTAAAGCCGATAGCTCTGTTTCCAACTGCTCTAGGTTTTGTTCATCCTGTGGCGATAACACCTCTGTTTTTTTCAATTTTTGCATCACCGTATTCACACGCTTCGCCTCTTTGCTGAGCGAATCGAGTTCCTGCTGTTGAAGCAGCAATTTTTCTTGAATGCGAAAACTAAGACTGCCTTGAGTCGAGAAATCGCCTTCGGCAAACTGCCTAATCCATTGAACAGAAAATTCACTCAGTTTTGAACCGTAAGTCGAATTGAAAAGCATCAAAAATCGATCCAACAACAGGGTTCGATGAATTTCGACAAAATCCAAGAATGAATAGGGAAAGCGGGTTAATTCTTTTTGTGGCTTAGCCACTGTGGCCAATACCGTTTTTAAGTGCAACGGGATCAAAGCCTGTTCTGCATCTTTTTTAACCCATTGATCCAAACAAAACGCGGTGTATTGCCGTTCTAACACCGCTGATGCATCGAGAAATACGCCAGGCGATTCCACTTCACCGGCCATCATTTCTTTGGGGTCGCTGTAAAAATACAGATCGTGAGCATCCGCATTTGCCAAAGTTACGTTGATGGCATTGCCATCCCGCCGTCCGGCTCGACCGATCCTTTGCAGATAATTAGCTTGTGCCGGTGGCACAGAACAGAGCAACACCGAAGAGAGGTCACCAATATCCACGCCCATCTCCAGCGTGGGGGTAGCAGACAAAAGATTGATGTCCCAGGGCTGCCGTTCTTCGGGTTTCTTTTTAAACGAAAACTCCACTTCGGCTCGTTCGTCCCGGCTCAACAATCCGGTATGCTCGGCGGCTACGACGCGGTTGACTTCGCCATCACGATACAGCCGACCATAAAAATCCAACGATTCCGTATGATCTTTATCGATCTGATAATGGCCCAGACAGTTTTTCCGCAAACACAGAGAATCGATCCAAACCGATTGTTCACGGGTAGCAATGTGGTGACTATGATGGCAATGATCACAGCATAGGTGAACGGATTCGGCACTAACTAGTAAGGTGTCAGGATTGATGGCCCATACAGTTTCCCCGGTTCCTGTTGTAAAGTCGACCAGCACTTGCGACTTTAATAATTGCTTCAATACCTCGTAATAGATGGCTGAGCTAAAGTCACCGCCCTGGTGTAAGAAGTCATTAGCAAACAAGCATTTAACCAACCACACTTGATACCAGCTACTTGCTGAATTTTGCCCCGCTGCCAGAGTGTCAAAACCCTTGGTCTTTTTACTGGCCAGAAACATTGGCACCCGAGCATTTGGGGCAAAATTGGGTAAATGTATTTGTCGGATGAATACGCCCGAATGACCGTTTTCTTTCAGATAACTTTCCAGCTCGGGTGAGAAAACGCCACCGCCGACGCGGAGATAGGCCAGCAGTCCGCAGACAAAGCGTTGTAACTCACCGAATTCCAGAGTTTTTAACGGCCCGATGTTTTGCTGTAAAACAGGCATCAGATTACTGATAACGCCTGTAATAAGTTCTGAGTCAAAGTAACAAGCCGAAGCGCCGCTACGCTCAAGCGAGCGACCAATTCGGCAACGGAATCCCATCTCGCTAAGGATTTCAAACCCCATGCGCCTTTGCAGCAACGTTGGCAAATTAGAACCTGTCGGTAAATGGCCGTCTTTTTTTAGCGCGTTGAAATCGCGCAGCCACTCCATATCCGCTGGCAGAAAGGTGCCGATGAATGCTGTTTCCCCCAGCTTTTCCAGCCAATATTGGTTAAACCGCTCTATGAGCTGGGTCAGGCTAAGGTCTTGCTGGCCCTGGTCTATGACTTGTTTTAAAGCCACCCGAAACCCAAAAGAGCGGGTGCGTGCAGCGATATAACCTGCGCGATGTGCTGTATCCTGCACCGCGTCGGAAAAGGCGATTAGCTGCTTATCTTTATTAAAGGGGGAAGCGCTTAATTGTCCCACCATCACCGACGACAAGCTGGTGGATCGGGCACCCACGATCAGTAAGCTGCCTCGGCTTTGGCAAAACGGGCAATCGTTGTGACTTTTGTTTTTTGCTTCCCCGGTATGCTTATTTTTTTCCACTTTGCTGTTATCGGGTACATGCACCCAAAGCAAGTCTTCCGATCCGCAGTTTTGGCAACTGCTTTGAGAGCGTCGGTTTAAAAAACCGCAGCACGCGCAAAGATTTCTATCCAAACTGTCGGCAAAATTCCACGGCACATCGACCTGATTCATTGGGAACAACAAACAGGATTTTGCCGACCGATCAAAGAAAGCTTGATAGATCAAATCCAAGTCGGTACTGACCCGTTGCTGATCGTCGGCCTTATGACTCAAAAAGCCCATGGCACCGCAGTCCCGGCAATGGATTGCTGGCAATGCCACGCGGTCTTGCTGCACTTTGCCATCATCGGCAAACAACAATTGTGGCTGTTCATCTTGCTTTGGTAACAACACCAACAAACGCCGCAGTTCTCTCAACCATAACTGCATCCGTACATCCAGCAACGGACTCAGTTTTAACGGTTTGGATTGCTCTGCCAATTCCTGTAATTGCTTAATGGCCTGGGTATCGTCCTGGGTGCTCAAAAAAGTGTCATTGCGTGCGATAGACACCAAAGAAACCAGACTGGTCAATAACTGCTCGACAAACTCATCGGATGCCTCAACCTGTACACCCAGACCTTTTTTGAATCGTAGCAATAATTCGCCCCAATTCGTGATCTGGCCGTTTAGCAAGCGCAACAGGTTTTGAAATAAAAAATGCTTCTTTAACGACCTAGCCAGCTCGACTCTCCATAACTCAGGATGATCACTAAGTTGGAAAGCATCGAACCACAGTTTGGTTTGTGCCTGACCGTAACTATCCAGACCGGCATAGTGTTCCGCCTTTAAGGCTTGGAGATCGTCCTGAGAAGGAAAACGAATATGCTCAACCGGCGATGATGCCAAATAGTCACCCAATGATTGCCGATACTCGGTAATCACCGACTGTTCATCGAAATACTCATCGAATACGGCAGTGGCATAGCCAATCAAATTTTGCCCGGCATCTTGTCCGCCAAGCGTTGCCGAGGTGCCAACACACACCAAATGTTTCTCTGGAATATCCAGCCGCGCTTTCAGGCGTCGGATCAAACAAGCCAGATCGGTGCCTTGCGCACCGTCAAAGGTATGGAGTTCGTCGACCACCAAAAACTTCAGGGTTTCCTCGGTATTCTTGGACCACAAGAAATAATCCTTGGAACGGATCAACAAGAAATCCAACATCTTGTAGTTGGTCAACAAGATGTCTGGGGGATTATTGCGCAACGTTTCCTTGTCGGAAATGATGCGTTTTTCTTCCATGAAGGTACAAGGCGAAAATTCCTGATCGCCGACATAAATACCGGCAGTGATCTTGCCCTTGAGTGCTGGGTTGTTATAAATCGCCCCGGCCAAACGTTCCGCCTGATCGGTGGCCAAAGCGTTCATTGGATAAATCAGGATCGCCTTGATACCGGGCTTGTGCCGATTTTGATAGCAGTAGTTCAGGATCGGAATTTGAAAACATTCGGTTTTACCTGAACCCGTTCCTGTCGCCACCAAGGTCGATTTAAAATCGACGCCAATCCGTGCAAAGGCGATTTCCTGATGCTTATGCGGCGGAAAAGCAAGCGGCACATCCTGGAAAAAATCTGCTTTTCCAGCGCCTTTCTCAAACGGCAATTTAATCGATAAATACGGCCCCTTTGCCAATAGGCCGGGCGTATTGATAAAGCGTTCCAACAAACCATCAAAAAATGGCGTGGTGGTTTCAAAACTCAAGCGCAGATAATCGCTAACGGCTTGCTGTAGTTGATGGGCTAATACGCTGGGGTTCATTTCAAAACATCCCTGTCAATTGTTCCAATGTTGTCTGCATACTTAATTCAAATCGCCCGACCGCTTTAATTGCATGGCATTGGCTTGATCCAGCAATGCTATGGTTTGCGTCCAATAGCCTTGGCATAAATCGATGAATTGCTGTTTCTGGCTGTTATCCGGTAATTGCGATAGATCATTCATGTCAGGCAGATTTTCAACCGTGTTTTGATAATCAGACAAACAGCGCTTGTACCGATATCTATCCTCTTGCGGCACGACAATTGGCGGTAATCCGGCATTGAGGACTGGAAGGTTAGCCAGCAAGCGGGCCATCCGGCCATTGCCATCAAAAAACGGGTGAATCGTGACAAAACTTAAATGCAAATCTGCATAGGCATCCGCTGCTGCCTGCCGATCCAATTCCGCTGTGAAAAAGGTATTTAACCGGTTTAGCCATTGCATCATCAAATGATCGATATGCCGGGGGGCGGGATATTCTCGCCAAGCTTGTTTGTTGTTTTCGTCGACATAGTTGGTGTAATTGCTTTGTACCTTCCATTGCCCAACCGGCTGATCAATATCCATGATGCGCTCGGTCAATACCGTTTCGTGCAATTGAAACAGGTCTTGTTTATCGATAGCTTTAGTGGCGTTTAATAAACCGTAAATCCGCTCGATGGCCTTGGCATGACCATAGACCTCGTTGTGATCTTTTAGCGGCTTGCCTTGAATGGTCAGCCCTTCTTGCAGGATAAAATCGGTTTCGCCCAGGGTCAGGCTATTGCCTTCCAGCGAGGTGGAGTGATGCGTCCACAGGTTACGAATTTGCGTTAGCAGTATCGCCTTAATGTCCGCATCGAGATGATCATAGAATTTAACTGCCATTGGTAGCCACCTCTGATGGGTTCGCAGCAAAGCGTTGTTCGAAATGTTGCCAAACGGTTTGGTAATCCTGCTCGCGGCTGCACAAGTCAAACGGAGCGACGTATTGAATCACCCGCACGATGGGACCATTCGGCACCGTGTCGTCAAGTATCGTGCGCTCGATGATCGCACACTCCAAGTCTTTTACATCTTCCCAGCCGACAACGGCAGATTCGGATTCCCAGTCACTGGTATCGATAACGAATTGGCCGTTTTTGGGGCTGACGTGTTCGGCGCACCAATCCAGCCATAGGTCTTTGATGGCCGACGGCGGAATTTTGATTTGGCAGGGTGTATCGCCTTTGCTGGCTTTTCGCGGCAGACCGACACCGACTAACCCTTTCGAAATGGTGAAAACGATGCGTCCGGCACGGTCGTACCAAGTATCTTGTTCGTATTGACGCATGACCGGGAACTGCACCCGATAGATGGTTTGTAATTCTTCTAGCGTTAAACCCAAGGCCATCGCCGCCAATACGTCAATTTCGACTAGAGCCTGACGGCGGTTGTAGTCAGTGCGTAGGGCACAATCGCGTTGCCAGTTTTGGGTGAGTTGCCTAAAAAAATCGCCGGGTAGCCGCAAATCGGATTTTGCCCAACAGTCTTGGTTGTAGCAAATTTGATAACAGGATTGCCAAAGTTCTGAGTAATCGTTGGTTAGGCATGTTAGATTTAAAACTCTTAAATCCAAGGCTTTATTAGAAACTGAATGCAGTATAAGTGGAAAATCATCAAGCATTTGATGGAGATTAGTCTTTCCAGTCGATTTGCAAATAAAATCAAAAGGAAGTGAATACACTAATCCTGCATAAGTTGGCAATTTGTTAGTTAGTGTTTTTGCGAACACATAGCTTCTAACTGCATTCGTGTGAGCTACATTTTTCGGTAATATTGTGCCAATCAAAGTCCGTTCATTAGAGGGTGGCAACATAGCTCTTAAAGCTAAGCGGTAGTAATTTGTTACTAAATCAATCTGTTCTTCTTTACCCCCCCCCCAAGACACGCTTGGGATTCTTTTTTGATATTCGGCTAGATCACAAGCAGGGACATAATTAGTGCGAGGGAGATAATCATTGGGCAAATATGCGAAGTCAAGGACATCATAATCACCACTTAGGTTACAAGCCTTGCGAGGGGTTTTGTAAAATGGCGTGCCTACATAAAAATGAGGGCCAGATACGATCCATTGCTCGGTAGTATAAGAAAACTGTGTTTGGCGTTTTATAGTGCCGTCTTTTTTAACTGCGTTTGTTTCGTCAAACATGCCAGTCGAATAATATTGGTCGGCGAAATCACCTAAGCTATTTGGTTGTTTGGCAAATTTTTCTAAAACATGAATCAACTGCTCTGAATGTAACGCAGGCAAGCGAGCCTGCAATGCGGGGGTGCCTGCTTCGTCATACAATTTAGCGAACAGGGCCATTGTGTCTTTATTAACCTCAATGATTCGGCTTTTATGGCCGCAAGTATTCCATTTTCCTTCATCATTTTTAATGCCTGGCACTACGCCAAACCCATCATGTTCAAAGCATTGATGGATGGTTTGCGGAATAAACAAATTGGCTAAATGTTGAAATTCCGGTGTCCGTGATTGGCCGTAAATGTTAATGCTGTATTTGGTGGCGTGATGGACTTCAGCAAATAAATCCATCTCATTATGAAATTGAAAATGCGCCCGCAAGCGTGGATAAATTGCCGCCCGAAACAAGCCACCTTTAGGATCATCGTAAATGCCTTCTGGATGCAAAAAGCCCGCAACACCTTTTAGGCTTTGTGCCATCCACGCCTGCGGCAAAAAGCATTTAAACAGATTAGTTTGTATGCCTTTCAACAACGGGTAATTAGTCTGTGCATTCAGAAAATTTTGTGTCCCTTCAGATTGTTCAAATTCGGAAAAGTAATCTGCTTGCAGTTTTGGATAATGGGCAAAACTCTCGTCTCTAAGCTTATCCAACTGACTTGCTGAAAAGCTACGCAGCACAAACAACGGATTGGCATCACCCATGATGCCTGCCTCTTGCCATTCGACTTTCAACCAAGGCGGATTCCCCAAAATCAAATCAAAGCCACCATTGTTGGCAAAGATGTCGGCAAACTCCAGTTCCCAATGAAAGAACCGATAGGTTTCCCCCAATCGATTGGCTAGGTTTAAGCGCGGGTTCTCGCGGATGATTTTTTCGACATCCAGTTGCCCAAAGCGGTCGTTAAAATCCAGTGTCAGTTGTTGCGGCAGGGTATCCGGGAACAATTCCGCCGTTTGGCCGGGCTCGGTAATCGGTTCCAATGTGCCGCCCATCAGCAGCCAGTTCAAGTCGAAAAAATATTGATTCCGGTCCGGCAACAGTTCGGCCTGATCCAACGGCCAAAACCATAAGGCACACCAATAATCCATCACCAGTTTCAAGCGACGATAGGGTGAGGAATTTTTTAAATCCTTGGATTGGCGTTCCTGAGCGACGATGCGGTCTTTTTGCGCTAACGGGCTTTGTTGGTGGCGTTGGTCTTCCGGTTGCCCCCAGATATTGAAAGGATCGGTGGTTTTATCGCGGATTTTGCTTTGCTCGCGCGTATGGGCTTGCCAGAGTTCGTCGATTTTGGCGGAAAAGCTTTGCAACTGCTGGAGTTCCGAAGCAGTAAAGGGCTTACAGGATTCCTTGCGCCAATCGTTAATAGCTTTGATGGCATCGGGCACCAAGCCTTTGACTACCTTGTCTTGATAGTTGGCCATGCCAGGGTCTGGCAATAAGAAGTGATACACGCGATTACCGCGCTCATGCAGCAGCGGCTGATTGTTATGATCGGTAGCATCCGTCGGCAGAGTCAGATTCTGTTGATCCGACAAGATGTAAGGGTTCAAACGGCTGGGAGTATGATTAAACCAAAGCTGCTCTTTTTTGGCTTTGTTCAACACATCCGGCGCAAACACCTGCCGCCGAGCGCCAATCAGCGAGTTGCCATTGAATAGCTGCAAGCCAAACCACGGCACGAAACCGCTTTTATGGATGGAGTTGAGCCATAGCGAGACTTCCGCCAGTTCCACTGCGACCGGATTTAAGTCGATACCAAAGACATTGTTATCGGCCAGGTAGAGTTTGATTTTTTGCAGTTCGTCGGCGTAATCCTCATGCGCCAAACGACTGCCGGTTTCTTTTTCCTTGCGTTGAATGTAGGCAGCAGATAATTGGTTGATGGCCTCGTTCAAGAACGCAGCAGAACCCATCGCAGGCTCCAACACCTTGAGCTTTAAGATTTCATCGGCGGTTTTATCTTGCAGGAGTTCTTTTAGCGCATATTTGACCAATGCTTGGGTCAGGACTTCCGGCGTGTAATACGAGGCGGATTTTTCCCGGTCACGTCCGCTCATGCGGTAGATAAAAGTGCCTTTAGTGTAAACCTTGAAACCACCTTGTTCGTTGAGTACCCGTTCCGCTTCTGTGTAGTTTTTCAGCTCCTCTTCAGGTACGAAGTAAGCAGAATCCAGTTCATTGGGCTGAGTGTCGGCTTTTTTGACTTCGTACAAATCATGCGGAGCGAAGAAACCTTTGTAGGACAGCAAGGCTTCATACACAGCGCCGAGTTGGTTGATGCCGAGTTGCGCATAGGAAATACGACCCCGCCGTTGGAAACGCCCGGAGCCAGGACGAGTCAGCGACATCAATTGAATGATTTGCTGCATCACCCGGTTTGGAAAACGCACGCGATTCAACGTGGGCGTGCTGTCAGGATCGAACAGATGGCTTTTGAGCGGGGTAATGCTAAAGGCTTCGATGTCGCCATTAACGCCAAATACATCGGTGTTGGGTTTGGGATGGAAGCCTTGGTCGATCAGGTCGAACAGTAATTTAATGCTGTCACTGATATAGGTGCCTTGTTGCGCTTCTTGCGAGTGCAGCGGAATCATTTCCAGGCTGCGCAAGGATTCGACGCTGTAGCCTTTCAGATAGGCATTGGAACCTTTGATGGGTACGTAATCGAGTTCTGGCCGGGCTTCGATATAGAACAAAAACAGCAGCCGGTACATGTAACGCAAACATTCGCGGCTAAGGTTTTCCGCCATCACATCGGTGTAAACCTTTTCCTTACTTTCTTCCCGCCAATAGCGCATGGCTTCATTGCCGAGCAGTTCCACGCATTCGCGTAGCGCAAACTTTAAATCCTCGGACACCGCAAACGCGTGTTTGTGGGCGTTTTCGTCCAGGCTGTCCATTAGGCATAAACCTTGGGCGGGCGTTAAATGGTCTTTGACCAATAACGCGGCCATGGCCTTTAAGGTGCTGTCTTCGCGGCGACCAAAGATTTCCGACAGCTCGAAGCGTAACAACCGTTTTTCGTGCCATTTACTGCGATCAATCAACAGTAGTTGGTTATCACTAAGTAATAAAACCCAGCGCGGCGGATGATCCAGACCGAAAATGGCTTTGTTGATCAAGTCTTCCAGCCTCAATGACAGCAATGCGGGCTGCGGTTCATGGTCATATAGCCATTGTTGGGGCTGCATACTTAGATTAAGCGGATCGTCCTTGTCTTCACCGCTATTGAGCGCACCCAACACCCAAAGCGCCGGGTTTTGTCCCTGTGCGACTTCAGCCAGAATAGGCACGTTACCGGCATCGCCGAGATGCTTCATCGTCGGTTGCCAGGTGTAACCTAGCGCGGTCAGTAATTTGGCAAAAAATTCGTTTTGCTTTTCCAGGCGGGATTTCGGATCGCGGTCTTTTTCGAGCTGATTTTGCAGGCGGGAAAATTCCGCAACCAGCGAGCGCAGTTTGATCCAGGGTGCGCGTTGTTCGGCAAAAGGATCACTTTTTTGTTGTTCGGCTTTGGTGGCTTCCCTGTAAGCATCTTCCATTTCCTGCCATTGAGTGAAGGTATCTTTTAGATCGCCTTCGAAAATCGCTGATAGGTAGTGGTGGCTGTAGTATTCGTTTTCGTTAGTGATGCCGGTAAGGTCGAGCGACATTGCGTGTTCCTGGTTGTGATGTCTTATTCCATCAAGGTTTTATCGGGTTATACCGTTATCAAGCCTAAAAACTGTTGAAACGGCTGAAAGTCTTTATCCGAATGCAAAAGCGCCAAACCCGTTTCGATGCAGTAGGTGGCGATCAGCGTATCGATGGTTTTACGGATAGTGATGCCTTGCTTGCGCAGGGCTCTGAAATTTTCGGCGCTTTTTAAGCTGATTTCCGTGCCGACCATGGCATGAATCGGTAAGGCGCAAAGCAGGCTTTTTGCAGCTTGATAATCGGCATCCTGTCTGAAGCCTTGCAGCACTTCCGCCAGAATCAAATCGCCGATGCAAACGGGTTGTGCGCCTAGCAGCCCATCCAGCTTTTTGGTGGATAGTGTTTCGGTGCCATTGAAGTAATCGATCCAAACGCTGGAATCGACCAGAATCACCGGTCAGTCCTCATCTGCTCCAAATCACCTTCCCACTTTAATTTGCCTTTAAAGGCTTTGATGGCCTCTTGCTGCTTGAGCAGCAGTAATGTTTTTAAGCCTTGCTCGACCGCTTCGCGTTTGGTTTTAATCCCAGTTACCGCTAACACATCGGCCATTAAGGTGTCGTCTATGCTGATATTGGTTCGCATCAGGTGCTCCTGTGTGTATTGTTTTTGCAAACAATACACCAAACTAGGCGCTATGTCCCTTTATTGATCCACAATTGCAGCAACAATCTGAATATAAGGTTGATCCTCGGTATTCATGGTTTCTTGTATCCACTGCCGGTATTCCTCGAACCGGCTACGGATAGCATCACTTTCAGCTTGGTAACGTTTTTCTTTAGCGGCGGCCAATTGCTCGCTGGTTTCAATAAAAATGTCGAGCTGTTGGATGTGTTTGTGTTCCTGCTTTTGCAGCTTTTCGAGTTGAGCGTTTAATTTGGGGCGGTTTTCTTGCTCGAATTCCTTGCGATAAACCGACATTTTCTCCCTGACCTTTTTAACGACTTCAGGCAGCTGGCTTTTCAATTTCACCAACGCTGTGGAAGGTTGGGCGGCATTGGGTAATCCTTTGGCTAATCCGGTTCTATTCAATACATCTTCCAAGCTCTCCACGCTATCAAATTGGCCGTTGAGAAAACGGATGCCTAACCAACGCTGGATCAATGGTTGTCCCTTTTGATTGGCAATTAAGCTATAGGTGATAAAAACGGTTTCACCCTTCGCCAGTTTGTTGCCGCCAACCACGACGGGGGCCTGTTGGCGTTTCAAGCCACTGGCCACTTTATTGTTGAGCCACTGGAAAACGGGATGTTGTGCCCAGAGATAATGCACCAATGGCCAGCTTTGTTCTGATTGACGACTTTCCTTAATCGCAGCTTCGATAGCCGATTTTTCAGCAGATAGGATAAATTGTCCGTTGGTCGGCCAGATTTCTTTACTGAGCGATTTGAAACGCAGCTCCAAGCTATTAGGCGCAGTAAACTCAATTCTTTGCCGTTTGGGATCGGCGTGGAACTGGGTAATCCGGTCGCGCTTTTCTTTTTCGGCGATGCGCTGTATGCCATTGGCAAGATAGTCGAAATCGGAATTGAAAAGTGTTGGCAGCGAACTGGTTTCCTTGATCGGGTCTTCAATGCTCTGCGTTTCAGTTGCAAACCAGTCCTCGGCAAACAAATCAAAGTCGTTGGCTTTTTGCTCCAACTGCTGATCAAAAGTCGTTGCAGCAACGCCTTGTTCTATGGCTTGGGCAGTGATCAACTCTTCAGCATCGCTATCGTAGACACCCATAAATATGGAAGGATCGCCAATATTTTTCATGGCCTGTTCGTCTTTTTCGATCAAGACTTCCAATATGCGGTTATCGCCTTTAATGACCTCATTGTTAGAGTCGGTCATGAGGTAAATGATGTGCGGCGAATGTTCCTGTCCATAGCGGTCTATACGACCGTTACGCTGTTGGAAAACCATCAGCGACCAGGGAATGTCGAAGTGGATCATCCGGTGGCTGAGGAAATGCAAGTTGATACCTTCAGAGGCTACGTCGGAACAAACCAACACTCGAACAGGGGTGTTTTCCTGGCCGAAAGCTTCCACAATCCGTTGTTGTTCGGTATCCGGCAAGGTGCCATGCAACACTTCGATTTGGTTATCTTTGAGCTTTAAATCGTTTTTTAACTGCTGCTGTAAGAAACGCAAGCTTTCGATGCGCTCGGTAAAAATTACGATCCGATCTTTGGCATCGGTGGGTTTCCAGCCTAAGCCGTCTTTGGGGTCGGTAATGGTTTTGACCAAACATTGATATTTCGAAAAGCTGGTGGCGTCAATTTTTGCCAACAAATCATTGAGGGTAATAAGTTGCTGAATGTCGTTTTGGTAGGCATCGTCCTGCTTTTGCTCCAGCGTTTTTAAGCGGTTTTGGATGGTTTGACGACAAGCGACAGGACTGGAAAATAATGCTTTGGTTAGCGTGGTTTTAAACAAAATCCCTGCAGACCTGACTTGATCCAACTTGGCAAATTGTATTTCCGTCAAATAATCGAAGGCAGCTTGTTCAGCGGCGGAAGCCTGGGATTTGATCTGCTGGGTTTTTCGCTCTTTGAATTCGCTTTTGACCTGATCGATGATGTCTTTCTTAAAACGCCTAATGACCAGCCCTTTGTCTGCATAATCATCCTTGCTATAGTTTTCTGGATTGGCAATCGCCGTGGCGTCCAGCATGTTGAGCAAACTGGCGAAACTTTTTGCGCGACCATCATGGGGGGTAGCCGACAACATTATCAATGTGTCGGAACGAGTGGAAAGCAATCTGGCTAATCTTGCCCTTTGACTGCTGCCAGACCGTTCGGCTACGTTGTGCGCCTCATCAATGACAATGATGTCCCAGTAGGCTTTTTCCAGATAATTCCGGTATTCGATGCCTTGTTTAAGGGTATCAACCGAGACAATAGCCTTATCAAAGTAAAAAAACGGGTTGTGGTTTGATGGAATTTGATTCCGAACGCGCTGTATGCCGACCGAATCCAATCGCGTTAGCGGGATGGTGAAACGGTTCCAATACTCTTTTTGGAACTGTGTCAGCATCGATTTTACGGTAACGACCAAGATGCGTTTGCCTTTGCCGCGACGCATAAGTTCGGACACGAGAATACCCGCTTCCAGCGTTTTACCCAAACCCACTGCATCGGCTATCAGGATGCGTTGGCGAGGTTGGTTTAGGGCTTGCAGCGTCGGCTGCATCTGGTAAGGCACAACATCCATCGCCGCACGATGGCCGACATAAAGTTTGTTATCGGTAGGTGGCGACTCTCTTAGCAGGGCTTCCAGATAAAGGCGACTGTCAATAAAGCCATCGGATTCGTCTTGAACAAATTCTGTGTCTTCTGGTTTGAGGACATTGATACTTGTTCTAAAGGTGGAATTTTGGTCGATCTCGGTCAAGAAGATCGCTTCCTTGTCTTTAACGAGTTCGCTCAAGCCAATGCAGGTCAGTTGCTGACCGCCCGTGGTCGTCATGTCTACACGACGGACTAGCCATTCTTCGTCTCTTAATTCAATTCTTGTGCCGGGCGCTATTGCGAGGTGGGACATGCAGTCAACCTTGATCCAAAGGTAAGGGGGTTAATGTTTAGGCGCGGAGTATATGCGATTCATGCAGACCATTCCAAACCTATAGGGTAAATAGAAAATATTTAAACGCGGCCACCCTGACGCCTAAATATTTGCTCCGATCTTCATCCTGTAATCACTTTGGACGCGTAAAACCGCATATGTAAAACTGATTAATAATTGCTCCCAGTCTAAATGCTTCTTGGTGCTCGAAACGCTAAATCCAGATTCTGACTTAGGATTATTTGCCATTGCTAATATGATTCAGGGATTTAAATGCGAAGGGCTACAATCTTAATCGCAATTACAGACATCTTCTTAGCCCGGGCATCCCGGGCATTTTTAACGCCATATAAAAAGCCATTTATATCGAATTTAAATTATAAATGGTCTGGATTGGCCTTTGAGTGTTGTATTCGGTATCGAACAGCGCTATCTAAATCTCTAAGGGAGAAATATTTTTCGCAAAATGGCTCACCCTCATCATCTTCTTCCCAACTGACCCCAAACACATACCAACCATTTCCGGTAGGATCAGGGGCGACTTTGACATCCCAATGCTGTTCCCGTCGTTTTTCAATGGCCTTGTAATGATAGCTTTCCATTACATAGTCATTTAAAACGTAATCCACGATTGCATCTAATACCCGGGTAATGCTTGCATAATTAATGTGAAGCTCATGTCCGAGCGGCGTTGTCATTGAGGCATGAAAATAAGGTCTTATTTTATGTTCACGGAAACCGATTTTGTTCATGAACTCGATAATTTCCAGCATGGAAGGAAAATCAGCTTTGCATTCATCGCTATTTTTTATAAAACAATCCGCCTTATCTATAACTTGTTGCATAATTGAAATACACGCGTCAATACCGACTCTCAGTTCGAGAGACTTATTTTCTAGAATGGTTGACAATGCCTTTTCGAAGTGGGCATTGGCGCATGGGTCTTTGTAGTTTAAAAGACTATTCGAATAAGGGTCATAATAATATTTTGCTGCGAAATCATGTTTTTTATTTGGACAATGTTCTTCAACAGAAAAAACAATAGATGCAGGGTATAGCATAGAGTCTGTGCACTGGTCTTTTAGAGGCTTTACAGCATTAATTTTTACATTATATTTTTGCATATCCATTGCGTACTCCATCGTTTAAAATATTGACTATCGTCAAAAATATATTTTTTGCTAGTCAATTAAATTAATAGCACATATTTTTACTATGCCAACTTTTTGTCAATTTAATTTCTATCTTATGCTATTGCTCACCTGGATTTATGATCGTACATGCGCCGCTACACTCATCAATTCTCGAGCAATAAGAATTCACGCAATCAATAGCGCCCTGAAGAGTATTGTCTCCACCCAAAAAATTGACGTGTAGCCGTCCATTACTCTTCCGATATTCGAGTTTCCAATCGCAATTGGCGTTATATTTCTGATAGGCTTCCACCCAGCTTGTTAGGTCAGTGACGAGCCCTGACCAACCAATACCCATATTCCGTATCGACTTGATTGCTGGCTGTTGACAGTAACCGGCCAGGTTTTCGGCACTTGTATGGCTTAGACATCGGGTTGCCAGCCAGCCTGCACTTTTATAAAGAACTCCAGGATTGCCGCAGATTTCGCAGGTTCTAGCCGATATCAATTCGGCCATTTGTTTAACACCTTTACTGTAATCATCGCTGCGTTGGAAATAGATGCGCAAACAACCAAACTTTTCCTTAATTTGCAGGAACCGAATGCTGCCATTGCGAGCAGATAGTAAGTAGCAGACTGTCTCGATTACGGTATACCAGCCCTCATGGCAGCCCATTAATCCATATTCCAAACCGCAACTATCCGTCGGCCATCCCGCAAACAAACCGGGATAGTTTTGGTACAACTGCCATTCCAATTTTGGTTGCATGAGGACTCCTTATAGTGCCGCCAAAAAGCCAATACCCCGTTGCATGCTTGCTGATCTTTTCTGATGGCCCTGTTCGCAGTCATGGACATCATTGAGAGTAATATAGGGGCGCTCGTCAAACGCCGCACTGCCAAAGCATCGCTCCAAGGTTTTTCGCACTTGGCGAGGGTGATAACGGCAAAGCGCCATCAGCACGTCCTCTTTGGGTTCCGGCTCAAAATAGTGCCCAGCCGGGTGTGTTGCGATAAATCGTCGGTACTGTTTTCGGGTAATCATTCGCATTTGCTCGGCATTCGGTTCGTCGATCTCGAATACAGCAAAACGGTCGACGATGGGCTTGGCAATTTGATCCAAATCGTTTGCCGTTGCCATCCACAGCACATGCGAAGCATCAAATCGTAAATCTGGTACAGATAGGTCTACAAATCGACGCGCCTGTTTGGCCTCTAGTAGCTGATGTAAAGCGGCCAATACGTTATAAGCATCGTCATTTCGTGCCTTATCAATCTCGTCCAGGCAATAAATTGGATTGGCTCTATCGCCGGTCACCAATGTATTAAACAGGTTACCGGTTTGGCTATTTCCCCAATACTGTTCAGAACCCGTTAGGGCTGATCCTGTCTGACTGTTCGAGATATTGATGATTTCCAACGGGCTGTCAAAGCCGTCTGCCAGGGTGAGCATAAAATCAGATTTACCAATACCTGGACCACCAACTAGCAAGAACGGTGCAAAGCGTAACACCCGGTCACCGGCTACCGCTGATAGCGCCATCTGATTGCGCAAAAACAGTATGACTTCGGCAAAATTGGGGTAGTCTTCCGCTAGTTGTTGGCAATCCATTCGCCAATTGATTGGAATCTGCGTCAGTTCTTTTTCCAGCGGTCGGCTCTTAATCTTTTTGAGTATGCCCTTGATTCGGCCAACGGTATCTCGACTGCCGGTACTATTTTCCGTTTCCAATCTGTCCAGAGCTGCCGGATCAATGATATTGACCTTTACTGTGAGCGGTTGTTCTGATGTATGAGTAGGGGTTGCCTGGGAATGTCCATCCGATGTTGTGACTAAAGTCGAGTCGCCAGCCATCTCCCCAGATGATTGAGCATCAACATCGTCCTGCTTCCGATCATTCCCGATAGCTTGCCTCTGTATCTGTTCTGCTAACCAATCGCCAATCAGACAGTTTTCGCAAATCCAACGAATCCTGGCATATTTGGGTAATGACAAAAGTTTCAAACTGGGATATTTCGCCAGTGCGTCTTCATCACAATTAAAATTTTCTTTGCGTTGCAATCGAGTGCCGCAATGTTTACAAATTTTTTTAGATTCCTCAATCGCATACTTCGTCTGCTGATGCATCGCTAACAGCTTTGCAGAGTTTCGAATCGGCGAACTGATAAAAATGCATAACCCGCCTTGGTGAGGCTCATCAGTAATCAAGTCTTCAGTGATGCGCAAAAATCGGAATTTCGGTGACTTCCCTAGGATCGTTACAAAATCGTCGAGTAGTTGAGTAAGGATCGGCATGTATTGGCTGGCGATTCGAATCGTCCAGGGTGCTAGCCAGGGATAGTTGGCTTTGTAGCTGGCTTCAATTTCGGCGGGATCACTGCCTAGATCGAAAATAGTATTGTGTTGCATAAGGGGTCTCCTATGATTGCGGCAAACATGATATAGGCAAAACAACGAAATTGCAACATGTTCACATGTCAAACATAACGACTTGTTGTGATCGGTCGTTTGTGCGAACATCAATCCAATATACAAAGCACCCCGCAATGACCTGATGCTGGTTTGCATCAGCCTTTTCATTCATCCATCAGGCTAGCTGCTATGCCACAATTTATTCTGGACATCATCACCGCTCGTGGCTGGTCGATCCGATACTTAGCCGAGCTAACCGGCTTGAGCTATTCCGGTATTCGCGACTATCTCCATGGACAGCCCAATCGGTTGTCACAACAGCGTGTTCTACGCATTTATGACATGCTAGACCTCGATCTTACGAGTGGTTTACTCAAGCCGGACGCTGTCTATGCTTGGCGTATTGAACATGACACCAATACATTGGCCGCACTTAACCGGGTTTTGCGGGTCATGCTGGAAGTCGAGCCTTATCCAGCATCGTCTTTGGAAGAGAATCGGCATGATACTGCCTTCAAATTCGCCGCCATTCCGTTAATCGGCGGTGGGGTTGACGTGCTGCCTGCGCCTTATTGTGTGTTGTACTGGCGGGAAGTGACTCTTTTGATTCAATGGGCATTGCCAGTGCGACAAGTCCGCAAAGTCTCGACTTTTCATACACAGGATGCCGGGGGTAACAATTCTTCTGCGATGTATCCCGAGCTGAGAAACTTGGATTGTGCCGCCTGGGCGGATGGCATGGATGTCAGCAATGAAAGGTTATGTGGCATCCAGCTAACGCCTTCACAGTTGGCGACGCTCAAGGGTATGGAGATGTCCGGTCAATCTTTGGACACTAAAACCCTCGATAGCTGGATCAGTGCCGAGCCAACCGAGGATAAGGACTGGGCAGTCACTCATCAAAACCAACCGGCCTGGACGTGGGAACGCGTCTTGCACCAACTCCAGCTCCGTTATCCTCATCCAGAACAAGCCGCCAAGGCGCTCAAGCTGCGCTGACTCAGCGAGCATTCTGCTGAGGCTCGTACTAATCTGGTTAAGCATTCGGCTGAACATCGGGTTTGTTTCCGGCTGCGATGCCTTGGTTCACCTTCTATATTTCTAAAGAAATATAGAAGGCACCCACCATTATCTTTCATAACCCAAATCCGCAGCCCAAAACATACAAAGCTTGATCAGTCCAAGCGTGATTAACTTCAAATTCCTCATGTTTGCCAATTACATAACAAATGCATAGCAGATATTAAGCATCTATTATGCATTTGTTATGCAACTATTTAGCATTTAACGCACCAATAACTTATTTAATAAAAAATATTCCTCAGTTCATTAACTTTTGACTATATCGTTAATATAATAAGTTTTGACGACGCATTTTATGTAATCGTTAAATTAAATATAACTTATATTTTTGAGGAAAAATTAGTATGAAAAACTTGTCTAAATCACATGAAAAACTACCTAGCAATGAACAAATACTCGCTAAAAAAGCCGAATTCAGAGCTTTTGCAGAGCAAGTGGCAAAAGGCGAAATACAGATATACAGAAAAGAAACCATTGCCGACAAGCTACGATTGGTAAAAGAAGAGTTGATATTGCTGAAAGGCATTCCTTACAGCAATATCAAAGCCATTCTAAAAGACCAATTAAACATGGCTGTGGGCGAGGATACACTTCGCCAGTTTTGCCAGCAAGAATTGGGATTTGATAAAAAGCCTTCAAAACAAACCGCTTAATCGGCACCCTCTCGCTGATTGCGCTGCATGTTGTTGTGGCGCAGTCTCTTTGGGCCATTCAACTTGCAAGACGCAATAACTAAACCATTAATCGTATTAAAAATACGGCCATCAATTTATTAATATTTGGCTATGTATTAACACGGATAATCCTGCAATTTATAATAGTTATTACGAAGGGTTTTTAGTTATTATCCCACCTAAGCCAGCATACCCCGTAGCTACATCTTCGATATAGCTACGGGAGCTGGCGAGGGTTTTCAACCCTTCGAACCCGACTCTCAGACGCCGAGAGGACTTTTATGGATGATTAACATGGAATGTGAGAATGACGATGGAACGCAATAAATGGATACATATTCGAGTCACTGACGCAGAGCGGCAGGCATGGCAATTAATTGCTCAGTCACACCAGTTAACTGTAGCGGATTTGATTCGCCGAAAATTGGGTGAATCACAACCGACGGGCCGCCAGCCCAAGCGCCGAAAGCGGCTTTGCCAGCAAGCCGATCCCGTGTTGATTCGTGAATTGGCACGAATCGGTAATAATTTGAATCAGATCGCCCGCTGGGCGAATACGTATAAGTTCGCTGCCGAAGCGATAACGGTTTGTGTTCACCTGCTGGCTATTCAGCGTCTGCTTGCGGTGTTGACGGAACAAGTCGACGAAAATCGCCGCTCTCAGCCGTTAGATTGCCAGAACGGCTCTTCCAGCATCGCAACCGAAAATGCCGCTAATGCTACCGATTCCGTCTCTGACTCTGGGGGCGGTGATGTTGATTAAGTTCTTCGCGACCGGCACCGGTGACGGTAAAGGCCCGACAGACTATTGCTGCAATAGCGAAGTGCCGACCATTGTATCGACCACCGATCCGAATACCTACCGACTGAAATCCTGTGTCTTGCGCGATGATCAGGGTAAACCGGTGCTGAAAACCCGGCGCCCACCACCGGAAATCTTGACTGGTGATCGTAACGTGACCAGAGCATTGATCGACAGCTTAGATTTTCGTTGGCGATACAGCTCAGGAGTGATTGCCTTCGCGCCCGAAGACCGGCCGACTGACGATCAACAAACGAAACTGATGGCGGAGTTCGAGGCGTTGGCCTTTGCGGGTATGGATCGTGAGCGCTACGATATTTTGTGGATACGACACACCCATGAAGACTCCCCTGAATTACATTTTGTTATTCCGCGTGTCGATTTGCTGACCGGCAAATCGTATAACCCAGCGCCGCCGGGTTGGGAGCGCTCTTATGCTTCGCTCCGCGATGCTTGGAACCTGGAATGCGGCTGGGCGCGACCCGACGATCCGGCACGTGCCAGAGCTATTCAGCCCGGACACAGTGCTGCACAACGCGCCGAAAACCTTCGCGCCCATATTGCCGATACAGACGATCCCAAAGGTATGATTACCGACTATTTATTAGCCTGTATCGAAGCTGGATTGATTGTGAATCGCCAAGACATTATCGGCACGCTGGAAAAACTAGGCATGGCAATCAACCGCCAGGGCCAAGACTACATCAGTGTCAGACCCAGAGCCGATGCCAAGCCTATCCGTCTCAAGGGGGCAATCTTTGAACAGGCGTTTTGTGCGGCTAGTTTTTTAAGTCGACCAATACCTGACAACAAGCCGCATTCCGGCGATGGCAACACTATCGCCGATCAAGAACAAGCCACCGCTGCGCGGCAGAGCTATGCGCATGAAATCAACAAGCGCGCCCACTACAACGCAAAACGCTATTCATTGCATCCTGTTGTTACTGATAAAAAACCAGGGCAGGTCTTGCCGGTTGATAACCCGACGGCTTTAGAGTCTATGCCACCACACCTTCTCACCGAATTAAATGGATTGCCGACCGAGGACGGTCAACAGTCAATCAACGATGGCCTTGATGAATTAAATTGGCAATCGCTAAGCATAATGCCACGCCTGAACGCATTGCCCTGGCCTATCGGATCAGCGACTGGCAACCGTAAACAACCTAAAAAACAACCAATGTTCCCCGACGAAAGAGACACCTGGCGTGGATCGAAAACACAACCCGTTCACCAGGATTGGTGGCACAGACTAAAGGACGATTATGAGCGAATTGGAAAAGCAGCTATTACAGGCTTTGCAGCGTTTATCGCAGCAATACAGCACGGATATGAACAAGCTCGGCGAGCAGAACGAAAAGCTCAGCGAGCAAGTGAGCAGTTTGTCGAAACAGGTCGAAAACTTGACCAAGCGCATAGAGCAATTGAGGCGTTAGTTATACAGAATTGCTCGCCTGATGATATTGCGGTGGACACAGAGACAGTGCCCACATACATGCATGAAGAGATGCAACAAAATCCACTCGACTTAATGCGTTTATAACTAAATTATTATTTCTATTTAAAGCATTTATTAATTGGCGCACAATTTTTCCCATTTTTTTAAAAACAATGGGTTATGCTTGGCATGAAGAATAATATTTGATATATAGCTGTAAGCATGGCTTTAGAAAATCTATTTATCTTTGAGCCACTGATAATACGCCTATCGTCAACCATAAATTTTTTACACTTAATATTTATCAACAAGTTGCTTAACCAATTCATCAACATCATGACCATAAGACAAATCAGACATATATTCATAAAGTGGATGTATCTCATGACCATCCGAATATATATCAATCGTAATCGTTCCATTTTCATGACCAACGATCTGCTGAATAACATCAATAGGCACTTTACGACGCTGCATCAAAGTAATCATGCTATTACGAAAGCAATGGAAACAAAGGGCTTTAGGAAAACCGCGAGTACGCTTAAAATACCCAAAAACCTTACCGATCATCTGATTTCGCTTGTTATCTTCACCGCCCCGCTTTAAACCATGTATCAAATAAATCAAACCATCTTTATCAGGCTTCTGACGATCAATCAACTTACGAAAAAGAGGACGCAAAATAGGATGAATAGGAACATCACGGACAGAAGACTCTGTTTTTCCCTCTGGAATATGAAAATAATTCTGATCAAAATGAACATCAACAAACTCAGTCTCACATAATTCGTTCGACCGCATACCTGTATAAAGACCGATCAAAGTAAAAGGAATTAAATCCTTATTCTCATATTTCAACATTTTCGTTAAAAGATCAACAATCTCTTTACGCGTCCAAGCCCTGCGATCATCCTCTTTGCTAGTTCCGCGCATATTATCGACAATCAAACCACTCATCTCATGAAAAGGATTAGAATTTATTATTTTAAGCTTATAAAAACGCTTAAAAAAAGAAGATAAATCACCGATAAAATCGCGCTTTGTCTTATTAGCAAGCTTAGGAAGCGGCTCAAGATATTGAGAAATAAAAGCAGAAGCATCCTCACCCGTAACACTCCTAATATCCTTATCAACCTTCAAAAAATTGATGAAAATATTGATACGACGAGACTTAGAGTTAATAGTCTGCTGACGACGCCCCACAGCCAGCAAATGTTTTTTATACATCTCAAGAGCATCAGAAAGCAAAACCGTGTTGGGATTACGAACAATAGCATCGATCACCTCAAGCTGTTCGATTACGGGTTTAGGAATCGAATAGACATCTTCAGGCTTAACACCATGATGCTTTAACAAATAATCATCCACCTCATAACAAAAATCAGAATGAGCATCCTCATTGACAGCAAGCCCTAAAAGCTGCTTTTGACGATACAACTTAGCCGACTCTTTAAGATAATTAAGCGGATTTTGTAAATTAGGCGATGAACGCAACTGATCAAACAACTTATCGTGATAATCAAGCCATTTCTTCTTTGCACGATGAGCCTCTGACTCAATACGCGTACCAAGACCCAAAACAATAGGATTTTTGCCAAGCCTTGGCTGCAAATCAACAGGAATCCAAATCTGAACAGCGTAACCTTTGCCACGCCTTTTAAGATGATGAGCCTCTTTTGATATAGCCATATAAAATACCTCACTAGTACATAAAACTAGTACATATTATAGGCGAAAACGCTAGATGCCGCGAATTATATGAGGAAAATGATGCTTTGGTTTAAAGTCCGACCCTCGGTACCACCTACTCTTCCAGAGTAGTCCAAAGAAATTTAAAAACCCGCAAGCTGTATGGCTTAGCGGGTTTTTTATTGTCCAGAGAAATCCAGTAACAACCCGTGTTATCTTGCATTTTTTGCAGTAAGTTTTACAGTAACTCAAAATCAGTAACAAAAAGTTACTGCAAATTTCATCGGAGTTACTGCAAATGGCTAAAGAGCTGCTGAAAGATGTTGTCATCCGAAACGCCAAGCCTACCGAAAAGGATCAACGCCTCAATGACGGCGAAGGCTTGTATCTTCTAATCAAACCCAACGGCGCGAAGTGGTGGAGATTTGATTACAGCATTGGCGGCAAACGCAAAACGTTATCGCTTGGCACTTACCCGGCAATTACATTGGCCAACGCCAGAGCCAAGGCATCAGAAGCACGAAACAGCGTCGCCAATGGCACCGACCCTAGCAACACGCGAAAAGAAAACAAGGCCGCACAAAAGCGGGTAACAGAAAACAAGAAACGTCTTGACGCTGGCTTGCCTGTAATTAACAGCTTTGAGCATGTATGCCGCGAATGGCTAGCGTCAAACGCTCACACCGTCCGCGACATCACCCATCAAAAGAAACTCCGCCGCTTTGAGCTGTATGTATTTCCCGCCGTCGGTCAATTGCCGATTAGCCCGGATATTTCACCATAGGTCGCCAGAACGGCATACTTGATCCGATCAGCCATTTCATGCGGGAAGTTTGTTCAGATCATTGCGAAAATGGGTGATTTGCAGAACGCAAGGTGCAGTGCCCCTTACCCCGTTGTTTAATCGTGCCGGGAACAGCACGCCATGAGGTCAAGGCGCTAAAGCGCGCGAGGCGGTGAGAAAGGTTTCCCGCTCAGGATGGTGAGAGGCCAACAGAATA
>Ga0172378_10000217_pt1 | contig 47965 bp, 41 predicted proteins | sample GrowelOW332metaG_FD_119755 | JGI IMG/M metagenome (GOLD analysis project Ga0172378, IMG submission 119755) | Groundwater microbial communities from an aquifer near a municipal landfill in Southern Ontario, Canada - Pumphouse #3_1 metaG | ecosystem: Environmental > Aquatic > Deep subsurface >...
GCCAGCGTGGCGTCTGTACGGGGTATTAAAAAAAGGCGCCTTTTGGGGGGCGCCTTTTTTGAATTCAGGAAAAGAAAAATTATTTGATGATTAATCGTTTGACTATGACCTGATCGGCAGTGTATAGGTGCATGAAGTAGATGCCTGCAGGTATGGCCTGAATATTTATGGCGCCTACAGGATGGTTGTAGGTGCGTACGAGGTTGCCCTGAAGTTGGCGGAGTTCAATTTTCAGGATTCCGCTGCCTTCAATGTTTACCTGTGATGTTGCAGGGTTAGGATAGATCCTGACGCTGGGCAGTTCGGTAGCTTCGATGCCACTAATGAGCCCGATGGTGAGGGTGATATCCTGCCCGTTTACTGAGGCAATGCCTTGAATAGTATCATTAAATTCAGCCGTTACCATGTAAGGATATTGACCGTTCACCAGTACAATGGAAGCCACTCCGGCAGCATCGGTTACAAGTGTGTCGTTGGCAATGTAAACCAGTGCGCCTTCAATCGGGTTGTTGTCGCTGAGTACGTTGAATGTAACGGTGTATTCCGGTATAACGGCAGTCATGACTACGTTTTCAGTAAATGGAGCTGTTCCCAGAATTACGGTATTTGTAACCGGAAGGTAGCCGGTCTTGGTCACTTCATAGGAATAGGTTCCGGGAAGCAGGTCGATATTAGCTATTCCGGATGCATTGGTGTTGATATTGAAACTTCCCACGTTGATAGCGGCACCTGCAATTGGAGTGGTACCGTCTGTTACGCTGAAGGTGAGGGTATACGTGGCGTTATATAGCTGCACGTTGATTTGAACAGGTTGGGAAGCAACCGTGAAGGACGCGCTGGTGGTCAGATATCCGGCATGGGTGATGGTGTAATAATAAGTGCCCGGAATTAGTGATATGATAGCAGTTCCGGCGGCTCCCGTAATTAAGGGGTCAGGAATTCCCTGAATAGTAATGCTTGCATTTTCAAGCGGGTTCAACTGGGTGTCGGTCACTGTGAAAGTAACCACCTGGCTGCAGCCTGCCGGCATAAAAGTTACCAATCCTAAAGTAGCATTATCGGTTTGATGAACAATCACTCCTTCGATGCTGATCGAGTCTTGCACGGAAACGCCCCAGCAGTTGTTCATGGCAACCTGGTTGACCGGACCGTTATTGTATAGATCGCACAGAATGTCATTATTACCGTTTCCACTGAATTCGTTCAGCCCGGGATTGTAGTTATTCATGGTGGTATCACCCAAATTCACCACCGGGTAACCGATAATGGTAATACCCCAGAGGTTGTCGACAATTGTATTTCCGGTGACCATACAATGTTGGTAAGCAGAAGCAGATGAAGCAGTCAGGTTGATACCACTGCCCCCGAGGTTGGGGTTGTTCTGAATATTATTTCCGGTAATAGTATTGTAGCGTATCCAACCGTCAATAGGACTTCCGGTAAGAGTAATCCCATAACGGTTATTGATTACGGTGTTGGAGTCGATCACTACACTGCCGGACACGCCAAGCAGAGAAGAGTAAGCGATACCACCCGAGTTGACAAAACCGTTTCCGATAACCGTATTGCCGATGATATAGGTAGTGCCACCTTCACCGGCAGGACCGACATTGATTTGCGGACGGTTGCTGTTTTCAGTTACATTACCGAAGAAATAGTTATTCCGGACATCAAGAGGACTGTCAATATTGGCTCCGGAGCCGACTCCGCCGCGCTGGTTGGAGATAAACCGGTTGTTCAGGATTGTTGCAGGGCCTGACACGTCAATAACAGCGGATGAGGAAAGGGATCCTGAAGTGGAACCTGATTTATAATAGTTGCGTTTCAGCAGGCAGTTTTCAATGTGGAAACTACCGCCTGAAATAATCTTCATACCGCCGCCATACTCGAAAGTGGCATTGCGGATAAAAGTTTGGTGACCCTCATTGAACCTGATACCGCGCCATTTGGTGAGCGACAGTGAATCAAGGGCAGTAAAGACCATTTGTTGTGGAGGATTGATTGTGAATACCCCGTTTGTTTCTATAAAAGTGAGGTCGTGAAGCATTACGGTGTCGTTAGTTATAAAGTCGACCGTATCCGTAGCACTGATAAAGAGGTTGTTGGTGATTTCATAATGGGTTCCGTTATGAATGACCACTCCGGCTGAATGATTCACCAGTGAATCCAGATTCCACCGCACACCGGTATCGGGTGTAGTGTACTGGGCGTGGGCCACAAATGCCGCCGCCACCAACAAAAAAGTAAACAGTTTTCTCATCGTAAAAGTAGATTTAGTTGTTAATAATAGTGTTTTTAGTTATCCCAGATTGCAAAGGTAATAAATTTAGATACAGGTAGAAAGGAAAAAAAGTAGTGAGTGATGAGTAGTGAGTTCTTGGTTCTGAACGCTGACTGCTGAACGCTGATTGCTGACTGCTGAATAATCATTTCAATTGTCAATAGGGTCGCCTGCGAGGTGTCTTTATGGGGGGAAGGAGGTGCCTGCGAGGAGAGGGGGGGAGATGCCTGCGAGGCGTCTCTACGGGATCGCTTCGGATCAGGAGCTTTTTTTAAGGGTTGGGGGGAGAAAACTCCCGATAAAAAATATTTTATTGAAAAATATAATTACTTTTGTGGTCTTGCTTCGGCTCTGCTGAGAAACGGTCATTACTTTTTCGACGACTGCCGGGGTTCATTTAAGTTATATCCTATCCAAAAGAGAATCTGATGGAAAAGAGAATTGGTACGGTTACCATCTTAATTCAAGGCAAAGAATCTGTGCCTGCCGTTAATGCGCTGCTGTCAGAGTACGGCAACATTATCCTCGCCCGACAGGGGCTGCCTATGCACCATCGTAATATTCATGTTATCTCACTCGTGATTGAGGGTTCAACCGAAGTCATCAGTGCTCTTACCGGGAAGATAGGTCGTTTAAAAGACGTGGAAGTTAAATCTATTCTTACTAAATATAAAGAAGAAAATAATCATGAACATGAACGAACGGAATAAGGTGTTCATCGACAGGGATAAATTGTATTCCCTGATTGAGGGCAACCAACCTGATGAATCACAGGTAAACATTATTCTTAACAAGGCATTAAAACTTAAAGGTCTAGACCTGAACGACGTGGCTGCACTGCTGCGCGTAGAAGATCCGGAGGTGATCCATAAAATTATGGAAACAGCCCATACCGTTAAGGAAGAGATTTATGGCAAGCGACTGGTGCTGTTTGCCCCTGTTTATACGGGAAATGTATGTATTAACAATTGCACCTACTGTTCTTTCAGGCGCGACAATAAACTGATCAAGCGTAAGGTGTTGTCAATGGCTGAGATTGCTGAGGAAACCAGAACGTTGCTACGCGAAGGTCATAAAAGGGTACTACTGATTTGCGGAGAGAGTAATCGCAATGATACGGACTATATGGTGGAAGCTATCCGCACTACATACGGGGTCAGGGAAAACAACGGCAGGGATTATATCCGCCGTATCAATGTGGAATTGGCACCGATGGAAGTGGATGATTTCAAGAAACTGAAGGCTGAAAAGATCGGTACTTTTGTTTGTTTCCAAGAAACGTATGATCCGATTTTATACCGGAATTTCCACCCCGCCGATACGAAGAAGGGCGATTATGAATACAGGCTTACGGTGATGGATCGTGCTATGGAAGGTGGCATCAGCGATATTGGTATCGGCGCTTTGCTGGGTTTGATTGACTATCGGTTTGAAGTGCTGGCTATGATGGAACATGCTCATCATTTGGAACGCGCTTTCGGCTGTGGTCCTCACACGGTTAGTGTTCCGCGTATTGAACCTGCCATCGGCGCCCCGAATGCTGATAATATTCCTCATAAGGTAAGCGACAACGACTTCAAGAAAATTGTAGCTATTATCCGTATCGCGTTGCCATACACCGGTATTATTCTGAGTACACGAGAACAAGATTCTATGCGTAATGAACTGTGTCAGTATGGGGTTAGCCAGCTTTCAGCCGGGTCACGTACAAACCCGGGTTCCTATACGCACGAAGAAGAAAACACCGGCAGCCAGTTCTCTCTGGGTGATCACCGTTCGGTCGACGAGGTGATTTCATCTATTGTTGATGCCGGTTATATCCCTTCATTCTGCACCGGGTGTTATCGTCAGGGCAGGGTAGGTCAGGATTTTATGGATCTTGCCAAACCGGGTCTGATCAAACAGTATTGTATGCCTAATGCCCTCTTTACCTTCAGGGAATACCTTGAAGATTTTGCTTCCGCAGAAACAAAAGCCAAAGGGGTTGCATTGATCCAAAAGCTGGTCAGTGAGGTGGACAATAGTACCCTGAAAACCAAAATTTCAGGTAACCTGGATTTAATCCACAACGGGAAAAGAGATATTTATTTCTAAATTCCGGTAAAGAGTATTAAGAAGAATCTTGAAGGAATATCTGAAAGAGAGATTTAATATTAATCATAAATGAATCTGAAAGAGAAATCCAAATGAAATCCCAAAGAAAAATCGCTGAGAAATTATGGTGAATTCATAAAGAATCCTTTGAGAAAATAAGAGAGGTTTTATAGTGTAATTTTAGAAAAGCCTCTGAAAAATAGTTTGTGTTATTAAGTAAAATACACCTCTTCACAATGCGCAGATTGTGGGGGGGTGTTTTTTTTGGCCACTTCAAACAGGGGGCCGGCGCAGATGTTGCCATAATGAGAGTAATGCCGGAATGAAATGGTGGGTGTAGTCATGATGTAAGTTTATGCCGGGATGATGGTGTGGATATGGTTATGAGAAAGTGAATGCCCTAATGATGATGGCCGTTAATGCATCGTGTATTGATAAAAAGTGCTCAAAAATGCGACAAATGTCGTATGTTTGTAAGATCTTCCATAAAGGCCGCAATTGTTGATAACACATTGTAAATCAATCGTAATGTTATTGCTGGTGACACTGCTCGCCACCTCATGCAGCGTTTCGCGCAGGGCGGAACGCAGGGGAGGAATATTGCTTACGCGAAATATTGTCAAAACTGACCGGCCGGGGATCTCTAAGAGCGACCTGGCAAACTTCGCACAGCCTAAACCCAACAAGGCTTTTCTGGGTGTGTTCAGGATGGGAACCTGGGTGTGGGATGCGTTCGGACAGAAACCAGACCACAGGTTCAACCGGTGGATGTTAAAAGTATTCGGTGAGCAGCCGGTACTGCTCGATACGGTGCTGGTACACAACTCCCTGATCCCCATGAAGCAATATCTGTTGAATAAAGGATATTTTCATTCAGATGTGGTAAGCTCTATTGCCATTAACCGGGGGAAGGCTAAGGTTACGTATCTAACGGTTACAGGTGATCCCTTTAAATTCGGAAAAATTACCGGGCTGATTCCTGATGAGTCACTCCGATCATTCATTATCGGCGATAAGGCACACTCGCTTTTAAAATCAGGTGATCAGTATGATGCTTATCTGATGTCTTCCGAAAGGGACCGCATCACGCAGTTGCTCCGGAACTCGGGTTATTATGCTTTTAACAGCGATTATATTTTCTTTGAGGTGGATACACTCCGAAAGAAAAATGAAGCAGACCTCAAACTGATTATTCGCAACGTTTCGGACGGGAATGCAAAAGGACCGGGGATTGCACACCAGCGGTATGTGTTCAACAAGATTTTTATCAACACCGATTACCCGGGACAACCTATGGATACGCTTAATTTGCAGGATACCCTGGAATACCGAACCCAAAAAGACCCGGAAATACTCCCTGATTTTTATGAGATTTACCGGAATAAGCTCAGATTGCGTCCCGAAGCCTTGTCAAGGGCCGTGTTTATAAAACCGGGACAGTTTTTTAGTCAGAAGAATGTAAACCTGACCTACAACAGAGTGCAGAATCTTGGACTGAGCCGTTACGTTTCTATCAATGTTTTTCCTGTCGATGTGCAGGGTAAAGGGGACAAGGCGAAAGGCTCCGGTTATGGGGCAAACGAACCGGCCCATGCCGTATCTGGTGGTGATACGGGAGCAGTACCTGCACATGATACGACGGCGTTAGTGGCAAGGGATACAAGCCTGACCGTTGCAAAGGATACGATCGTAACTCCGGTTCCTGAGTTGGGATTATTGAATTGTGATGTCAGGATGGTACGTTCACCGGTAAGTATGTACACGATTGAAGCTGAAGGGACGAACTCGGGTGGTTTGATGGGGCTGGGTTCGAGTGTCAACTATCGTAACCGGAATATATTCCTGGGAGCCGAGACCTTTCGCGTGAAGTTGTTTGGTGCCTTTGAAATTAAGCCTTCACTGGGCACTGACGAAGGGAATAAGCTCCTGGCGGTGTTTAACTCGCTGGAAGCTGGGGTGGAAACGGGGTTCGATTTCCCAACCCTGCTCAGCCCGGTGCCTATCAGGAACCTGGATCAGAATGCGCGTCCAAAGACCTCCATGGGTCTGGGTTTTAACTATGAGGTTCGGTCAGAATACGAGCGGTATGTGGCCAAGTTATCCCTCGCCTATGAATGGAATGCTTCTTCGACTACCCGGCATATCTTTTCGCCCATTGACCTGAGCAGTGTCAGCATTGTACGTGATTCGGCATTTACCAAGCGACTGCTGAGCTTTGCTGATCCAAATTTTTTGAACCAGTACACCAATCATCTGGTACTGGCCCTCAAGTACTCTTATATATTTAGCAATCAGAACCTGACTGACCGTAAGAACTTCTTTTATTTCAGGATCAATCTGGAGCCGGCGGGCAACCTTTTTAGCTTGTTGAGTACTATTACCGGTGCACCCAAAGATGAAGAGGGGAAGTACACCTTGTTCAACATCCGGTTTGCACAATACTTCAGGACGGACTGGGATTTCCGGTTTTTCCAACCCATCCGAACGAATCACCGGATGGCCTACCGGGTAGCACTGGGTGTGGGGGTTCCCTATGGGAATTCTACCACGTTACCCTTCGAAAAAGGGTTCTTTGCCGGTGGCGCCAACGGAATGAGAGGCTGGGCAGTCCGATCACTTGGTCCCGGTGAGTACCAGTCGCTCGAAGTGAATCGGTTGGAGAACGTGGGTGACTTATGGGCAGAGACCAATGTGGAATATCGATTCCCGATTTACAGAGTTTTAAACGGCGCTTTGTTTACTGACCTGGGCAATGTTTGGTTATTGAAAGAAAACGAATATATACCCGGAGGCAAGTTCCGATTTGACCGTTTGTTTAAATCTATGGGACTGGATGCGGGTATGGGTTTCCGGTTTGATTTCAGCTTCTTTATTTTCAGGGTGGATGGCGGAATACCCATTTATAACCCGGGGCATGAAGAGGGAAACAGGCTTTTCAGATTCTCGAAATTCCAGATGCGCGATGTTAACTGGAATTTCGGAATCGGTTATCCGTTCTAGAAGAGTAGTGAGTAGTGAGTTCTTGGTTCTTGGTTCCTGGTTCTTGGTTCTTAGCGCTGAACACTGAACGCTGATTGCTGAACGCTGATTGCTGACTGTAGATTATTAATGCTTGAGAAGGAATGATCGATGATTGAAATGAACAGCCGGCAGATGGCCGGACATATACTCGAAGAACTGGGGCATGAGCCTACTACGGGACAGACCAGGGCTATTGAAATGCTTAGCGACTTTATTACGGCGCCGAGGAAATTGCAAAACCGGCCGGTTTTTTTGCTTAGGGGTTATGCAGGTACGGGAAAGACTACGCTGGTGAGCGCTCTGGTGAGGGTGCTGGCGGTGGCCGGACTGCAATCAGTGTTACTGGCTCCTACCGGAAGGGCTGCCAAGGTGCTGGCCGGCTATGCCCGGAAACAGGCTTCAACGATCCATCGCAAAATATACCATGCAGTGACCGGTGATGACGGGCGTCCCATGATGATGTCTTCGCCCAATCCCCATAAATATACGCTTTTTATTGTGGATGAAGCTTCTATGATACAGGGTGCAGGTAAGGCCAATGATTCGGGCATTTACTCTAATCGTGATTTGCTCGACGACCTGGTGGAATATGTATATAACAGTGAAGGATGCAGGTTGCTGCTGATTGGCGACAATGCCCAACTGTCGCCGGTAGGGATGGAAGAAAGCCCTGCTTTGAATTTGGAGATATTGCAAAAGACCTACCGCCTTGACCCGGTGACCTATGAACTGGATGAGGTGGTACGACAGGCGCTTGACAGCGGAATTCTTACCAATGCCACCCTGCTGCGTGAAAAAGCTCTGACAGATAAACCGGAGGTTCCGTTTTTCAACCTGGCAGGATTTAAAGATATTAAACGTATAGAAGGATCGGATTTTGAAGATGCGCTCAACTCCTGTTATGACCGCTTCGGAGCAGAGAACACGGTCATCATTACCCGCTCAAACAAGAGAGCTAACCTGTTTAACAATGAGGTCCGAAGCCGGATCCTGTTCCGGGAAACCGAACTGTCGGCCGGCGATTTCCTGATGATCACCAAAAACAATTACTTCTGGCTGCCGATCGCATCCAAAGCCGGGTTTATTGCCAATGGGGATATGGTGGAGGTGCGGCGGATCATCAAAAAAGGGGAGATGTACGGGCTGCATTTTGCCGATGTGATTGTTCAATTGGTGGATTACCCTGACTCGGAAGCCATTGAGCTGAAGTTAATGCTCGATTCTATCAATATCGAAAAGCCTGCCATGCCTGCCGAGGAAATGAAGAAGCTGTATGATGAGATCATGCTGGACTTTACGGAAATCCATTCACAGAGCGGCCGGCGTGAAAAGGTGAGAATCAGTCCTTATTACAATGCCGTGCAGGCGAAGTTCGCCTATGCGCTGACCTGTCACAAAACACAGGGCGGACAATGGGATGCCGTGTTCATCGATACCGGCTATCTGACGGATGAAATGATCAACAAGGAGTTTTTGCGCTGGCTTTATACCGCGGTTACGCGATCAACTACCGAACTCTACCTGGTAAACTTCAAGCCCGCCTTTTTTGTGTAATGGTCGCTAATCACTATCTTTGCAAAATCATTCAAAGCGGGCAGATGAACGGATACATTCCGCTTTAATGCTATGCCGGCGGATGATTGGAGAACACAGAGAATTTATATATCAACTTTGCAGAACACATGAAAGTAACGCGAAAAAGCCTGGAGAAACTGTTTGACGATTTCAAGGATATCCGGGTGTTAATACTTGGCGATGTGATGATTGACTCCTACCTCTCGGGCAGGGTCGATCGGATATCTCCGGAGGCTCCTGTGCCGGTGGTGCTGCTCGAGAAGAGCATGAGTATGCCCGGGGGGGCGGCCAATGTGGCGCTGAACATCAAAGAGCTGGGAGCTGTGCCGGTGCTGGTTTCCGTGACCGGGAACGATAGCAGGGGCAGGGAGTTTGCCGATCTGCTGCATCATGCCGGGGTCAGCTCCGACAGTATTCTGCAAAGCGATAAACGAATTACTACCGGTAAGTCCAGAATTATCGGCAACAAAGCCCAACTGCTGAGGCTGGACGAGGAAACGGATGCCGACCTGAACCGGGAAGATAGCGATAAGCTCCTGCATCAGGTGGACCATATCATGAATACGCAGGATATCAGAGTGATCATACTTCAGGATTACAATAAAGGGGTCCTGACGGCGGAGGTCATCAGACATATCATCGCTTTGGGCCGGCAGAAACATATTCCGGTGGTGGTGGATCCCAAGAAGAAGAATTTTAGTTTATATAAAGAGGTCGATTTCTTCAAGCCTAACCTGAAGGAACTGCGCGAAGGGCTGAAGCTGGACCTGGAACTGAATGACCTGGAAAAGATCAAAAAGGCTGCCGCCGATTGGCAACAGAAACAGAATATCGTTGCACTGATGGTTACCCTTTCAGAAAACGGCGTTTATATGCGTGAACAACTGGACGGGCAGGTACAGGAATTTCATATCCCCGCTCACCTGCGCAACATTGCCGACGTATCGGGCGCCGGTGATACCGTGATCAGCGTGGCTTCCCTTTGCAGGGCTTTGGGGGCCGATACCCGGCTCACGGCCGCCATTTCAAATATTGCCGGCGGACTGGTTTGTGAACAAGTGGGCGTGGTTCCTGTTAATGGGAAACGGTTGTTGAGAGAGGCGATTGAATTGCTGACTGCCGAACGCTGAACGCTGATTACTGACTGCTAAAGAAAATTATAATAAAATATCGGGTGTTACGTTAAAGAACATAAAATACTATCCTGTGCGTTCATATACGAAGAGTATTCTCATAATTATTGCAGTTGTACTGATCATTCCGGTCGGAAGTTTTGCTCAACACAGGAAGGTACGTAACCTTCCGGGATACGACGAGGCCCCGTATCATTTCGGCTTTATCCTGGGGATGAACAAGATGATGTTCACGGTAAAGACCATCCCTGGCTTTCAACAGGTGTATTATGATCCGCTGCAAACCCCCGATATCTTTTCGGACTCATCCTATTTATTAGGCGTGGAGCATACCCCTGCCTTCGGGTTTACCATCGGGATTGTTTCCAATCTGCGTTTGGCCGAGAACTGGGATTTGAGGTTTGTTCCCTCCCTTTCCTTTGGTGAACGCGACCTTAACTATACCATTGATGCCAATTTTTTGGGTGAGAATAAGCTGCTGACCGTTAATAAGAAAATACAGTCCACCTTCGTGGAATTCCCCTTTAACGTCAAATTTAAAGGAAGGCGTTTAAATAATCTGCGTCCCTACTGGCTGGGAGGGATCCGTTATTCCCTTGACCTGGTCAGTGATTCTAAAAAGAAGGAAAGCAACAGCAATATCAATATTGCCCTTGATAAGAATGACCTGTACGGGGAACTGGGCGCCGGGTTGGACTTTTATACTACCTACTTCAAATTTGGTGTGGAGGTCAAAATGGCTTACGGCTTGAATGACCTGTTGAAACGCGAAGGCAACATCTACACTTCGGGTTTCGAGGAGCTTAACTCCAAGATTTTCCTGCTGTCGTTCACTTTCGAATAAATACTGATATTTCCGGAGTTTTCATTTTGTTGAATACCAGATCCTATGCGTAAAGAAATTGAAATTAAGTTGAACCCGGCAGAAGTTACTCATGTGGCGCGGTGGAAGCACCTGGCAGCATCGGCCATGGGTATTCCCGAAGGTAAGATCACCTTCATCAGGCCTCTAAAACGTTCTATCGATGCGCGTCAGAAGGTGGTGATATTTCGCCTGAAGGTGGAAGTGTTTGTGGAGGAAGAACTGCCGGAAAGTGAAAAGATTAAACCGATGGTATTGCCGTTTGTTGGTAACAGCAAACCGGTGCTGATAGCAGGTTCCGGTCCTGCCGGGCTGTTTGCAGCTTTTACGCTGATCCGCAACGGGTTGAAACCGATCATTTTTGAAAGGGGCAAGGAAGTGAGCGCCCGTAAATATGATATTTCCCTGCTCAACAGGGGGGATACGCTGAATCATGATTCCAATTACTGCTTTGGCGAAGGCGGCGCCGGCACGTTTTCAGATGGCAAGCTCTATACACGCAGCACCAAGCGCGGGAATGTTACGGATATTCTGCGCACCTTCGTGGAACACGGCGCATCGCCTGAGATCCTTTATGATGCTCATCCGCACATCGGAACCGATAAGCTGCCGGCCATTATTGAGGCTATGAGGCATTCTATTGAGGAAGCAGGCGGGGAGTTCCGGTTTCAAAAGCAGGTGACCCGGCTGCTGGTGCAGAACGGGCAGATCAGGGGTGTGGCCGATCAGTTTGGTCATGAATACGAGGCTGATGCCGTGATTCTGGCTACCGGACACTCTGCTCCAGATGTCTGGTCCATGCTCGATGAACAGGGGCTGATGCTTTTGCCGAAGCCCTTTGCCCTGGGCGTGAGGATTGAACATCCGCAGGCGTTGATTGATCAGATACAATACCGCTATGGCGGTGAAACCAATCGTTTACCAGATACCGGGGCTGACCCGGCCATGGACCGGATACCTGCCCGCGGGCCCTGGTTGCCGGCGGCATCCTATAACCTGGTGACTCAGGTGGAGGACAGGGGAGTGTTCAGCTTTTGTATGTGTCCGGGGGGAGTTATTGTGCCGGCTATGACCGGTGAAGGCGAGATGGTTGTTAACGGCATGTCGAACTCCAGGCGGAATTCGCCCTGGGCCAATTCAGGTATCGCGGTATCCGTAGAGCCTGCCGACTGGGAAGCCTTTAATGACCGCGGCGTATTTGCGGCTTTGGCGTTCCGGCAGTCGATAGAGCAGAAAGCATGGCAGCTTGCCGGCGGAGCCTTCAAAGCCCCTGCCCAGCGGATGGTTGACTTTGTGAACGATATCCACTCCGGCACGCTGCCTGAATGTTCCTATAATCCGGGACTGACGAGCGTTGACCTGAAAGAAGTGCTGCCTTCATTTATCACCTCGCGGCTCAGGAAAGCTTTTACGGAGTTCGACCAAAAGATGAAAGGTTATCTGACTAACGAGGCTGTACTGGTAGGCGTGGAATCACGCACCTCCTCGCCGGTCCGCATTCCTCGTGATGAAACCACCCTGGCTCACCCACAGGTGCGGGGTCTCTATTCATGCGGTGAAGGCGCCGGCTACACCGGGGGGATCGTTTCGAGCGCTATGGATGGGGTGATGGTTGCGGGGGCGATTCGCTAGGAGACACCGGCGTGGCATCTGGACGGGAGAAATTTTGTAGCTTTGCGGTTTTAATCGGGTAAGGAAATGGAAAATTCTGTATTTGAATCGATGCGTTCGAAAGCTATCCTGAAGCAGGATATTTTTGAAAAGTCATTTCAATCGTTTAATTTGTTGAGGAGTATTCTGAGGAAGATGGTGTGGGACTATCAGGAGCAGTTTAGCGGGCAACAGGAGGTGGAATTTGTGCTCAATGACCATGACGATTTCAAGATGGAATTGACATTTGGCGGGGATGTGCTGGTATTTATGCTTCATACCAATATTTTTGAATTTCCCAGGATGCACGAGGTGATGAAGACCTCTTATATTGCTGAAGATCCTCAACGTAGTTACTGCGGTGTGATCAACATTTACAACTTCCTGGCCGATTCCTTCCGCTTTAACCGTTTGAATGACCTCGGTTATATGATTGGCAGGGTGTTTGTGAACAAGGACCAGCATTTTTTTATTGAAGGGAAACGGGAGATCGGACAGTTGTACAATAACTTCTCTACCTCAGTGATCAATGAAGAGTCTATGACCGGCATTGTGAAGTCGGCCATTCTTTATACCTCCAATTTCGACTTGTTGACCCCTCCGTATGATGAGGTCAAACTGGTGAGGGTGGAAGATTTGCTGGCCACTTCAAATGTTAAACTGGTAACCGGCAAACGTTTGGGGTTCCGTTTTCAGGGTGATCATATCGAAATCAAAGAGCAAAAACTGAATAAAATCTGAACAGTTTTATAAAATGATCATCAAAATAGCCTGATTATTGTTAGTATTCGACAGATATGTATTTAATAATGAGCGCAATATCTGTGATTACAGGATGCAGGCAGAAAATCACAAAAAAAATACGACACTGTTTGGAGGATTCAAAAATAGTTGTACATTTGCAGTCCCTAAACACAAACAATATTAGGTCCGTTCGTCTAACGGTTAGGACGTCAGGTTTTCATCCTGGTAATAGGAGTTCGATTCTCCTACGGACTACAAATAAAGCTTAAAAAACATGGCAAATCATAAATCCTCTATCAAGAGAATCAGAACTAACGAAGCAAAACGCGTTCGCAATAGATATTACAGCAAAACCATGCGTAATGCCGTACGCAAATTTCGTGCTATGGATAACAAAACCGAAGCTGTGGAGAAATTACCAAAGCTCGTTTCAATGATTGACAAACTCGCTCAGAAAACGGTCATTCATAAAAACAAAGCCGGCAACCTCAAATCAAAGCTTACCAGGTTAGTTAACAAGATGGCGTAAGCTTTCCTGTAAGATATTGTGAACCCTTTTCATCACGAAGAGGGTTTTTTTGTTTGTCCCCATTTTTTTGAGAACTTCCTTCTTAAGAACCTCTGTTTTAGTGACTTCTATTTTAGTGACCCCTATATGGATACTCCTGTTTTGGTGACTCCTGTTTTAATGTCCCATAATATGGATGACTCCCATTTTGGTGACTCCTGCTTTAATGACCCCTACATGGGTAACTCTTATTTGGGTGACTTTTATATGGATGACCCCTATATTTTTGTTCATCCTCTTTTTTGTATGACTGTAATTAATATCTTTACGGAATAAACATCCCTATCAGAGAAAAGAGATACTTTAGGTGTAAGGCAATTCTACATGGAGAAGCTACTTGAGCTGCAACTTGATAAGTAAAGTGACTTTATATAAGAAAAGCGATGCTAAACGTATTAAGCGATTCTGCAAGTGTAAAGCGATTCTATATGGGGAAGCTGCCTGAGTAGCCAATTTATAAGTAAGACGATTCCAAAAGAGAGGTTAATTTTATACAAAAAAAGCGATAAATATGGAAATAACCAATAAGGGGATCAAGACCTGGGCTGACGAGGATAAACCCCGTGAGAAGCTGATGTCGAAAGGCAAATCGGCGTTAAGTGATGCGGAGCTTCTGGCGATTCTGCTTCGTTCAGGTACCCGCTCACAAACTGCGGTTGATGTGGCCCGAAACTTATTAGGCAAGGTGGATAACAACCTGGTTTCCCTTTCTAAACAGTCGCTGGCTGAGCTGGTTAAGACGGCGGGGATTGGCGACACGAAAGCGCTGACGATTATAGCAGCTCTGGAGCTGGGTATGCGTCGACGACAACAGGAAGTGCCTGTCAATAAGGATATTACCAGCAGCCGGGATGCTTTTGAGCTCATGTACCCGTTGGTGGCTAATTGCGCTTATGAACAGTTTTGGGTGCTCTTTTTGAACAAAGCCAACCGGAAACTGGTGATACAATGCGTGAGCGAAGGTGGTTTAGACAGTACGGTGGTAGACCCTAAACGGATTTTTAAAATTGCCTTGGAGGAAAATGCGGCGGGCATTATTCTGTGCCATAATCATCCCTCGGGGAGGCTCCAACCCAGTAACAGTGATATCAAACTGACTGCCAAGATTAAGGAGGCCGGTGAATTTCTGGATATCAAAGTGCTTGATCACCTGGTGGTCGGCGATGAAAAATATTATAGCTTTGCCGATGAGGGCTGTTTGTGATATCACTTCATTTTTTTATTGATTTATGATTAGAATAGTCACCATTATAGGGGCCCGTCCCCAGATTATCAAGGCCGCTGCCATCAGCAGAGCGGTAAAAAACGAATTTGCCGGTCAGATAAAAGAAATTATCGTGCATACCGGTCAACACTACGACCAGAACATGTCGCAGGTGTTTTTTGATGAACTGGGCATTCCGCAGCCTGACTACAACCTGAATGCAGGCAGCGGCAGTCATGGCCGGCAGACGGCTCAGATGATAGAGGGGCTTGAGAAGATTTTATTGGAAGTGAAGCCTGATTTTGTGATGGTATATGGCGATACCAACTCCACGCTGGCTGCCGGCATTGCGGCGTCGAAGATTCATATTCCGGTGGTGCATGTGGAGGCGGGGCTCCGGTCGTTCAACAAGTCCATGCCTGAAGAAATCAACCGGATCATGTGTGATCATGTGTCCACTTTGCTTTTTACGCCGACTCTTACTGGATACCGGAATTTGGTTCACGAGGGGTTCAGTGAAATTACAACCGGTCCGGTCGACATTGATCATCCCCGGATTATCCACTGTGGGGATGTGATGTACGACAACAGCCTGTACTTTGGCGAGCTGGCAGAGCAGCGGTCAAAAGTGACAGAAGAAAGCGGGTTGACTGGTAAAGCCTATTTGCTGGCGACCATTCATCGCGACAACAACACCGATCATCCGGAACGGTTAAATGCCATTTTCAGTGCGTTGGACACCATCAGCAGGAAGCATGGACTGACCATTGCCATGCCGTTACACCCACGCACTTCAGGTTTGCTCCCAAAGACCCTTAAAAAAGAGCTGTTGGATTCCGTGAAGGGAAATCCTGATTTCAGGATCATGCCGCCTGTTTCTTTCCTTGACATGACCCGTTTGGAGAAGCATGCGCTGATGATCATGACGGATTCAGGAGGCGTGCAGAAAGAATCGTATTTCTTCAAGAAACCCTGTGTAATTGCGCGGGAGCAAACGGAGTGGGTAGAGATCACTGATGCAGGGGCCGGGATTATCACAGACGCTGATCCCGAACGCATCATGAAGGCTATAGCGTATTTCCTGTCGGGTCCCGCGATTGAATACCCGCCGATGTTTGGCGATGGGAAAGCCGCGGAATTTATCTGCCAAACGATCCTTCAAACCGCACAGGCGCACAATTAATCAGAAAAGATTTCGAGATACTTCAAACCCGATGGTTTTCTTTTTTAAAAAGCTTTATGAAACCTTATAATTTCTAAAAATAATTTTGTACTTTTGCAGTCCGTTTCAAAAACCTAATGAATTAGAAACTAAATTACAAGCAAATGTTGAAAAACTATGAAACCGTTTTCATTATGACTCCCGTTTTGTCTGATGAACAGATGAAGGAAGCGGTTGTAAAATTTCAGAAATTACTGAAAGACAAGGGGGCTGAAATCATATACGAAGATCATTGGGGCTTACGCAAGTTGGCCTATCCCATCCAGAAAAAGACTTCGGGTTTTTATCATCTGATTGAATTCAAATCAGAGGGTTCCCTTATCAGCGATTTGGAAGTGGCTTTTAAACGTGATGAACGTTTTCTTCGCTTTTTAACTGTTGCACTGGACAAACATGCCGTTGCATACAACGAGAAGAAACGTGTTAACAAAGCAGCAGCCGCCGCTGTAGCTGCTACAACTCCGACCAGTGAACCTGATCAGGCAAATTCTTAAATTTGAACAAAATGGCCAATCAACCCAATTCAGAGATAAAATACTTAACACCCATTGCTGTTGATGTTAAGAAAAAGAAATACTGCCGTTTTAAGAAAAGCGGAATCAAGTATATCGACTATAAAGACGCCGACTTTTTGATGAAATTTGTAAACGAACAGGGCAAGATTCTTCCCCGTCGTATTACAGGTACTTCTACCAAGTTTCAGCGTAAAGTTGCTCAGGCGGTTAAAAGGGCCCGTCATATTGCCCTGATGCCTTACGTGGCTGATCTTTTAAAATAAGGAGGAAAGAACATGGAAGTAATTCTTAAAAAAGACATACCCAACCTGGGTTATGCTACTGACCTGATCAAGGTGCGCGATGGTTATGCCCGTAATTTCCTTATTCCCCAGGGATTGGTTATTATGGCTACTGAATCTAATAAGAAAATGAATGCTGAAACGCTGAAACAGAAAGCATTCAAAGAAGATAAGATTCGCTCAGAAGCTGAAGCAATGGCTAAATTGCTTGAAAATATCGTGGTAAAAATAGGCGCTAAAGCTGCTACTACCGGTAAGATTTTTGGCGCTGTGAATGCACTCCAGATTTCGGAAGCTCTTAAAGATCAGTTTGATTATGATGTTGATCGTAAGAAAATTCACCTTGAAGGTGATAAGATTAAAGAAGTGGGCGCTTACAAAGCTAAGGTGATGCTCGCTAAGGGCGTTTCTGTTTTAGTTAACTTTGAAGTGATAGCTGAATAATCAATCCTATTTTTTTTTTGAAATCCCGGTTATGCCGGGATTTTTTTTATCTTTGTTTTGAATACGAATCTTCGCTGCACGATGATAACGAAAGCACAGGTTAAGCTGATTCAGGCACTCCGACTACCCAAAAACAGGGCTACGGAAGGCTTGTTTGTCGTGGAAGGCGTGAAGATGGTAAATGAACTCCTTGCATCAGACCATGAGGTTGTGCGGATTTTTGCCACCTCCGAGTGGCCGGATCAGGCATTGACGGCTAAACGACTTCGACAAACGGGACTTCATGAGCTGTCGGAACAGGTGCCGTATGTTGAACCGGAGGTGGAAAGCGTTAAGGAGTGGGAGCTGGAAAAAATCAGCAGCCTGAGTACACCCAACCAGGTATTAGCCCTGGTGAAGATTCCGGGGGAAAAACCTATGGGTGATTTAGGCAGACAGTTGTTATTGTTATTGGACAAGGTGAGCGATCCGGGCAACATGGGTACCATTATCCGCACGGCAGAGTGGTTCGGGATGAACCGCGTGATTGCATCCTCTGATTCTGTTGATTTTTATAATCCTAAAGTGGTACAGGCCAGTATGGGCTCCGTATTCCGGATGCCAATTCATACGGTGGATATCATGGACTTTCTGGCAAAGTCAACCGGACAGGTTTACGGCACTCTATTTGACGGGGAACCCCTTGGTCGTGATGTTTTGACCCGCTACGGGATTATCATTGCGGGTAATGAATCGAACGGGATATCCCCACAGGTGCAGCAATATGTAACCCGTAAGCTGACCATTCCTGCCGCAACTACGGCAGCTTCTGAATCACTGAATGTTTCGATGGCGACGGCGATTGTTTGTTATGAATTCAGACGACAATTCCCCGTTTAGACTGAACTTTTTACCCGGTGAGTTGTTGGTTGATGGCTTAATGAAAGACCGGTGATTACTTCATAAAAGATGATTGATTATTTGATGAAAGCCCGGCGATTACGTATAGAAAGCATAGTTATTAAACATAGAAAGAGCGTACTGTTATGATCTGGAAGTTGTTGTTATTATCGGTTATTATTCTCGGACTGGCCTTTGCGGGCATAGCTGTCAAAATGCTGTTCAGGAAGGACTATACCTTCAAAAAGACTTGTAGCAGTGTAGATCCCACTACCGGCAAACACCTGGAATGTTCCTGCGGGGGCCATGGCGAAGGGACCTGTCACAATGATCCCAAAGAACTGAATTAAACAGGCATTTTGCACTTTCCCCTTCACTGTTTCATCCCTGATTAGTCTTATACGTATCCACCTGTTTGCCTCTTTCATGAGATATGAAACTTTGCCAAATAACTGACTTCCTGTCAGTTTTATGACTTTTTTGATACAGGATGTTGCAGGATGATACCCGTGTGTCAGTTATCGTGTAAGTATGCATAACTGCCAAAGTCTGCCATTAGGGTATCAACCTGCACCAAACTCCTTCTTTTTCGTTTTCAGCACTATTATTGCTTATACATATACAACACCCGGTATTGGACAGTGGTTCATGCTTCGTGCTATCAATGTCGATATTAAATTCATGGATTGAGTTCAGAGATTGAATTTCAGCGATTGAGTTTCAGAATTGGATTCAGGTATCATACCAGGGGTTTAGTTTCTGAGCATTGACATGGATGATGTTCCTTGACTTATTGGATTTTGCTGAAGGCGTTGAGAAATGCCCTTCAGATTGCCGGCCTGAAGAGAAGGGCCATCGCGGGATCGGAGCCTGTGCAGAAAGCTATGGCCATCAGGGCCGGAGCCTGAGAACTCTTCAGAAAGCGAATATCGTGATGGCCGGAGCCTGAGACTATTTTATTAGTCGTTTGAAAGCTTCCGTTGACCAGGTGTCGAGGGTACCCTTGTTATCATAGATGATGTAAGCTTCCAACTGTTTATGGCCGGCAAGGAATTGCCGTGTTTTATCGAGGCCCATGACCATGAAAGCAGTGGCATAAGCATCGGCAGTGATACAGTCGTCGGCCAGCACGGATACACTGAGCACGGAATGTTGCACCGGAAAACCGGTTTTGGGATCAATGGTATGGGAATATTTAAGTCCGTTTTCGACAAAGAATTTCCTGTAACTTCCACTGGTGGCAAGCGCTTTGTTTTGTAATGGGATGGTTACCTGTATCTGTCGGGCATCGGTGGCGGCAGTTGCAGGTTTTTCTATTCCTACATTCCATGGACTGCCATCAGGCTTTGATCCCTTGCCTAATACTTCACCGCCCACATCAACGAGGTAATTTTGGATGCCCTTAGTCTCGAGGAAATTGCCGATAATATCACTGGTATATCCTTGAGCAATGGCGTTGAAATCAATCATCATGGCAGGATTTTCCCTGATGAGGCGCCCGTTGATCAGCTTGACCTTTTGATAACCGATCAACGGAAGCAGACTGTCGACCATGGCAGAGTCTACTTTGCTGCGGTGGGTAAAGCCAAATCCCCACACATTTACAAGGGGCATGACGGTAACATCAAAGGCTCCGTTGGTGATGCGGGATACTTCCATCGACTTGTTGAAAACGTTGGTAAACACAGAGTCGGCCACTACGGTGGGGTCATTCCGGTTGAAGCGGGAGATAATGGACTCTTGGACATAAATGGAAGCCGACTGATCGAAGTTGCTGAAAATGCTGTCAATCTGAGGCTGGAAATTACGAAATTCCTTGTCGTAATAAGTGATGGCGTAGTAAGTCCCCTGTGCTTCACCGGCAAATTTAACAGGTTCCACGGTTTTATTCTTGCATGAAACGAGCCACATGCAACTGATGAAAACGATTAAGATATACTTCATAATCCGGAAATTATTAGCTTAATAATACAACTCCATAGAGCTGTTCAAAAAACTATTTTAAGAAACCATTCAATAAAGCAGCGAAACTACTGAATTTATGGATAAGCTGATTGTAAAAATCAACCGCCGAAATCATCATAAGCGATATTTTCCTTAGGAACTCCGAGGTTGTCGAGCATTTTGAATACCGAAGCATTCATCATGGGAGGGCCGCAGAGGTAGTATTCGATTTCTTCAGGCTCCGGATGTTTGCTCAGGTAATTGTCGAGCACAATCTGGTGGATGAAACCCTGGTAGCCGGTCCAATGATCCTCGGGCAGTGGTTCGGAAAGTCCGAGATGGAACTTAAAGTTAGGAAATTTCTTTTCAATAGCTTCGAAGTCGTTCTCGTAGAACACTTCTCTGAGAGAACGGGCTCCATACCAGAAGGACACCTTGCGGGTTGTTTTTTCAGTATTGAAGAGGTGGAATATCTGGGAGCGCAGGGGGGCCATACCGGCACCGCCGCCAATATAGAGCATTTCCTTTTGGGTAGGCTTGATATGGAATTCGCCGTAAGGCCCTGAAACCCTTACTTTATCGCCCGGTTTACGGGAGAAGATATAGGAGGAGCAGATGCCGGGGTTCACCTTCATAAACTGTTTCTTTGCACGGTCCCAGGGCGGGGTGGCGATACGGATATTCAGCATGATGATGTTGCCTTCGGCAGGGTGGTTAGCCATAGAGTAAGCCCGGAAGATCGGTTCGGTGTTCTTCATTTTCAGATCCCACAGCTTCATGCCATCCCAGTCGTCCTTATACTTATCTTCCACTTTAATATCTTTGTAATCCACTTCGCAGGGGGGTACATCCACCTGGATATAACCACCGGACTGGAAGTCAAGTTTTTCGCCTTCAGGCAGTCGGACCACGAATTCCTTAATAAAAGTAGCCACGTTACGGTTGCTGATCACTTCACATTCCCACTTTTTAATACCAAATATTTCCTTAGCGATACCTATTTTAAGATTACCCCTGACCTTTACCTGGCAGCCGAGACGCCAGTGGTTCTGTTGTTCCCTGCGGGTGAAATAGCCCTGTTCAGTAGGGAGTATATCGCCGGCACCTTCAAACACCTGACATTTGCACATGGCACAGGTGCCGCTGCCTCCGCAGGCCGAGGGGAGATAAATTTTTTCATTGGCGAGTGTTGACAGGAGCGATGATCCGGGTGGTACTTCAATTTCCTTTTCATCATTGATCAGGATGTTTACGTTACCCGGAGGGGTGAGTTTTGTACGTACCCAGATCAGCATTCCGACCATGATCAGAATCACGACCAGGAAGACTACAATACTTATAAGGATGATCATTCCGGTTCCCATATCTGTACTTTCTTTTTAATTACAAGCGATACGATTATATTTTAATCCCCATGAAGCTCATAAAGGCAATAGCCATAAGCCCGGTGATAATAAACGAAATACCCAGTCCGCGTAGAGGAGCCGGTACATTTGAATACCTTATTTTCTCCCTGATAGCAGCAATGGTGATGATAGCGAGCCACCAGCCGACCCCGCTGCCCAGCCCGTAAACGGTTGCTTCGGTAACGGTATCATAATCACGTTCCTGCATGAACAGGGCAGCGCCCATGATGGCACAGTTTACCGCGATGAGCGGGAGGAAGATGCCGAGCGTGTTATATAAGGCCGGGGTAAACTTCTCCACTACCATTTCAACAAGTTGCACAATGGCGGCGATGACCGCAATGAACATGATGAAACTCAGAAAGCTTAAGTCGACATTAGCGAAGGATTCACCCAACCAGGAGAGTGCTCCCTTTTTGAGCAGCAGATTGTCGATCAGGTAATTTACGGGAACTGTTACGCCAAGGACGAAGATTACGGCGATGCCGAGGCCCATAGAGGTTTTTACTGTTTTCGAGACTGCCAGGTAAGAACACATACCCAGGAAGAATGCGAAAATCATATTGTCGATAAAGATCGACCGGACGAATATATTGATCAGGTTTTCCATAGGTGCAGGGGTTATGATCTGTCAATAAGATCAGCATTTTTTGACCGTTGAATCCATATTATTATCCCTATTATAATAAGGGCCATAGGAGGCAGGATGATAAAACCGTTGTTCACATATCCCATATCATAGAATGATTGGGGTATGACGCGGTGCCCAAACAGGGAACCGGAGCCCAGTAGTTCGCGGAAGAAGGCAACGGTCATCAATATGGCACCGTAGCCCAGACCATTGCCGATACCATCGAGAAAGGAAGGCCAGGGCTTGTTGGCCATGGCATAGGCTTCCAGCCGTCCCATTACGATGCAGTTAGTGATAATAAGGCCCACGAACACGGAGAGCTGTTTACTTACGCTATAGGCATAAGCTTTTAGCACCTGGTCGACCAGGATAACGAGAGCAGCGATGACCACCAACTGTACGATAATACGAATACGGGGCGGGATGGTATTGCGCAGTGCCGAAATAATGAGATTAGACATGGCGGTGACCACGGTAACCGACAATGCCATGACAAAGGCGGGTTCCAGTTTTACCGTAACAGCGAGTGCGGAGCAGATACCCAGTATTTGAACCGTAATGGGATTGTCCTTATTCAACGGACCTGTCAACAACTTCTTGTTTTTAGCTGAGAACAAGGGTTCTCTCACTTTTTCAACTTTCATTGTTTTCGATTTTTAATATATGTAATATAGTTTGACAAGTTGCTTTCAATCATAGACGATACCCCTTTGCTGGTAATGGTACCACCGGAGATGGCATCCACGCCGTGTACGGGATCAATATTGGAATTGGCCACGCCGCCTTTGATGACTTTGATAGAGGTAAAATCTCCTTTATCATCGAATATCTGCTTACCGGCAAACTGGGTCTGGAAAGGCAGGGCTGCAATTTCAGCTCCTAAACCGGGAGTTTCCCCTTTATGTCCGAAGGTAACCCCTTCAACAGTATTGAAGTCGCTTTTGAGTGCTATGTTACCCCAGACAGGACCCCATAAACCGGTACCTGACAAGGGAATAATGTAAATGGTATCCTGCTTTTTCAGGCATACGTATAAAGGGAAAAACGGTTGAACAGTTGATTTGCCCAGTGCCAGTTCCTGTTGTATTTTAAGCTCGCTTTTAAGATTAATATCGAAAGCTCTCTTATCACCTTTGATAAATTTACCGTTACTGTAGACGGCGACTTCCTCACCCTTAGAATCAATGACCACTTCACTGATGATGTATTTGGCATACAGTTCCATGGCATTTTCGGGGGTTGAAGGGATATTGGCCGATTTGAGGATATCTTGGATTTTCTCGACCTTCACGTTTTTATCCTGTGCCGGCTGGAGCAGAATGGCGGCTCCCGAGAGCAGGATGGCAACCAGAATTACCAGTATGGAAGCATATTTGAATATATAACTGTTGCTGAACATTTGTTTCTTCTTTTAGATAGTTAAAAAACAGGTTATGCTTTAACAGGTTTGAGTGCTCTTTTGAGACGGCGTTTGATGTTTGATTCCACTACATAATGGTCAATAAGCGGGGCAAACACGTTCATCAGCAGGATGGCCAGCATCACACCTTCAGGATAAGCCGGATTGATTACCCTGATCAGCACCGCCAAGACCCCGATAAGGAAACCGTAAATGATTTTACCTGTAGGTGTTTGTGCCGCAGTTACCGGATCAGTGGCCATGAAGACCGTGCCAAATGCGAAACCTCCCATTACCAGATGATAATAGAAAGGAACTTCCATATAGGTATTGAGTCCGGCAAGGTTAAACACGAGTCCCATGAACAGTCCGCCGAACACCACAGACAGCATAATTCGAAGGCTGCCGACACCGGTAAAGATGAGTATCAGAGCACCAATCAGGATGGCAATTGTAGAGGTTTCGCCGACTGACCCGGGGATAAAGCCCAAGAACATGTCAGAGAACGAATGTGAAAAGCTGACCGGGGCATCACCGATACCGAGGGCGGCTTCAGCAAGGGGCGTAGCGCCTGAGAAGGTATCAGCCTTTTCAGCGATCCACACCTTATCGCCGGACATGAAAGCCGGGTAAGCGAAAAACAGGAATGCCCTGGCTGTAAGCGCGGGGTTCAGGATATTCATGCCCGTACCGCCGAATGCTTCCTTGCCAATCAGAACGGCAAAAGCAGTGGCAAGAGCAACCATCCACAAAGGAATATCAGGGGGTACTATCAGCGGGATCAGCATGCCGGTTACCAAAAAGCCTTCATTCACCTCGTGGTGTCTGTATTGTGCAAAGGCAAACTCAATAGCCAACCCCACTACATAGGATACCACAATAATGGGCAGGACTTTAGCAGCGCCAAAACTGACCTTTTGCCAGAAAGAAGCATCCAGGGCAAAAGAGAGAAAGTGCTGGTGTCCTACATTCCATATACCAAAAAATAAGGCAGGCATTAATGCCAGTACCACCATGATCATGGTACGTTTCATGTCAATACTGTCGCGGATATGACTGCCACTTGAGGTAGTCCGGTCAGGGACAAAAAGAAACGCCTCGAAAGCATCAAAAGTGGAGTGGAGTTTTTCATACCGGCCTCCTTTTTGAAACTGTGGTTTTATTTTATCAAGATATCTTCTGAGTGATCTCATCAGGAATTCTTTTATTTAAAACGTTAATTAATTCATTTCTTTACGCATCACCTCAAGCCCTTTACGGATGATAGCCTGGATATTGGTTTTTGAAGTATCGACAAATTCAACGAGGGCAAAATCTTCAGGCTCGACCTCGTAGATGCCGAGGTTCTCCATGAGGTCAATATCTTCATACAGGATGGATTTGATAAGCTGCAGCGGAAGGATATCCATAGGGAACACCTTCTCAAATTGACCGGTCATCACATAGGCTCTTTCAGAACCATGCAGGTTGGTATCCAGTGCATAGGACCTGTGAGGGGTTAACCAGGCAGGGAAGGTGCGTGAAACGCTGAACTTTTTGAAGCCCGGCAAGCCCCAGCCGAGGAATTCAAAATAGTTACCTTCAGGGATCACCGTTACCATAGAATCATAATAGTTCAGGAAATTGTCGGATCTGATGGCCGTGCCGGTCAACACATCGCCTGATATATAGCGCAGGTGTTTAGCCGTTACATTTGATTCCACCATCATTTTAATGCAGCCACCGCGAATGGTTTTATAGTAATGAGGTTTCAGCACTTCGGAACCGGCAAGGGCAACGGTAATTTCAGGGTCAATCACGCCTGTTTGGAAGAGGCTGCCTATGGTAATCACATCCCTAACGTTGACTACCCAAATTACATCACCCTTGTTGATGGGGCGGATATGATGGATCTGGATCCCCGGGTTGCCGGCGGGATGAGGACCCCTGAAAGCGGTGATTTCTACATTACGGGCATTCAGAAATTCAGGCGCCTTGGTGTTCACTCCGATATTCAGATGTACTTGGCCATCTGTAAGCTTCTTGAGGACATCAAGGCCTGTTTGAAACTCAGGGCCTTTATCCTTAACGATAAAATCAAGATCAGGAGCTAGCGGGGCGCTGTTGAATGCGGAGATAAAAATGGCATCGGGAACATGGTCGGGGTTGGCAATGATGGCGTAAGGCCGTTGCCTGATATAGGTCCAAAGCCCACTCTTCAAGAGCTTTTCAATAATTGCAGCTCGTGTGCAGGTTTCAGGATCAGCAGGGCCAAAATCCTCCTGATGGTTCTGTTCAGTGGTTTCCACTCTGATTTCAAGAAGCACCCGTTTATCCCCTCGTTTAATTTCAGTGACCGTACCGCTGTGAGGGGCGGTGAAATGAATATTTTCACGGTATTTGTCGGAGAAGAGCGGGGTCCCGGCCAGGACTTCATCCCCTTCTTTTACCAGCAGGCGAGGGTAAATCCCTATAAAATCAGTTGGTTTAATCACATACGAATCAGGTTTGATGGTGGATAATGATTTATTCGCTTCTCCTTTTAACCTGATATCTAAGCCTTTGGAAATTTTGATTGTCTTCGGCATGGTTTATATATTTCAGACATTCATTTTAGAAATATGGTGGACAAAGGTACGCCCTTTTAACTATAAAAGATAGCTGCCGGATGCAGTAACCGATATGAGCCGGTAATTCTGTTGTTTGAAATGTACAATTTGGTATCTTTGTAAAAACAACTCCAATAACAAGCGACCCTTGCGATTGTTTATGAAATAACAATGGGAAAACATAAATTATTTTTTAAAGCCGGGATATTTTTACTTTTTATGTGTGTGACTTCCGGCGGTTTCAGTCAGGCGCTGGAAGATAAAATCTTTAAACCTTCCGTCAGGACTGTATTATTACACAGGACTGACGGGGAACTGACTACCCCGGTTATAAACTTCAACAGTGAAGAGCGGTTGTTACTGTCGTTTGACGACCTTGAAGGAGGTTATGTTGCCTGGCAATACACCCTGGTACACTGCAATGCTGACTGGACGCCGACCGACTTATGGCAGAATGAATACCTGCAGGGGTACACTGATGATTACATCACCGAATATAAAAATTCCTTCAATACGCTGCAACCCTACACTCACTATAGTCTGGAGTTGCCTAACCGCAACATAGAGATCAGGTTGCCGGGTAATTATATTGTGAAAGTTTACGCTGATGGTGATCCGGAGCATCCGGCATTCATCCGCCGGTTCATGGTCGTTGACAAAAGGGTGGAAGTGACGGCTGCCATCAGCCAGGCCAGGAATATTAATCAACGGTATACCCACCAGGATGTGAGTTTTTCCATATTAAATCCTGATTATGCCATCAGTGAACCTGACCGGCAGCTCAAAGTAGTGATCCTTCAGAATTTCAGATGGGATAATGCCATGTTTAATGTAAAGCCTCTTATGTTACGCTCCAATGAAATGGACTACCATTATACTGACGGGACCCTCTCCTTTGAAGCCGGTAATGAGTTCAGGTTCATTGATATCAAGAGCCTCCGTTATAATACACAGAACATATACTCCATTGAGCAAAGGAATGGTCAGTACTATGTAAACATGATGCATGATAAAAGCAGGGCTTTCAGTCCGTATATCACCCTGTCGGACATTAACGGAAATTTTTTGATTAAGACAGAAGATGCCGGTGATGTGGATGATGAAGGGGAATACGCATGGGTTAATATATTTTTAGCCTGGGAGACCCCGCTGGCGGGCGGTACCTTTTATGCAGTGGGGGCCTATAATGACTGGCAACATGATAAAGCCACCGAACCTGAAAAAGGAAAAATGAATTACAACTATGCCCGCCAGGGGTATGAAGCGCGTTTATATCTCAAACAAGGCTACTATAATTACTATTATGCTTTTGTGGATGACAAAACCAGAAAAATTGACCTGAGCCAGGCGGAAGGCAACCGTTTTGAAACGGGCAACAGCTACACCATACTGGTTTATAACAGGGAGCAGGGGCAGTTGTTTGACCGGCTGATTGCAGTTCAGACGGTTGAGAATTAAAAAAAATAACGTAAGTTTGGCGGGCGAAAATAGGAGTAAGAAATGGATAATTTCATTGTATCAGCACGTAAGTACCGTCCGGCTACTTTTAATACAGTAGTAGGACAAACGGCCATCACCAACACCTTAAAGAATGCGATAAAGAATCAGCAGCTTGCGCAGGCTTTTCTTTTCACGGGGCCAAGGGGGGTAGGTAAGACCACCTGTGCAAGGATTCTGGCTAAAACCATCAACTGCACGGCCATTACCCCTGAAGGTGAGGCCTGCAATACCTGTGCTTCATGCCAGATATTCAATAAATCATCCTCTTTCAACATCTTTGAGCTGGATGCAGCTTCAAACAGCTCTGTTGACGACATACGTACCCTGATTGACCAGGTGAGGATACCACCACAGCAAGGGTATAAGGTCTATATCATCGATGAAGTTCATATGCTCTCACCTCAGGCTTTTAACGCGTTCCTGAAAACACTGGAAGAACCTCCTGCCTATGCCAAGTTTATATTGGCTACAACTGAAAAGCATAAGATTATGCCTACCATACTTTCAAGGTGTCAGATCTTTGATTTCAGGCGCATCAGCGTAGAAGATATTGCCCATCACCTGGATTTTGTCGCCCATAGCGAGCACATAGATGCAGAACCTGAAGCCCTCCATATTATTGCTCAGAAAGCTGACGGGGGACTGCGTGATGCACTCTCCATGTTTGATCAGTTGGTGAGCTATGCCGGGAACAAGCTTACGTATAAACAGGTGATTGAAAACCTGAACGTGCTGGATTACGACTATTATTTTAAAATTACTGATTTTATACTGGCAGGAGATGTCAGCCATTGTCTGCTTACTATTAATGAGATCATTGAAAACGGGTTCGAGGGTCAGCACTTTATCACCGGACTTGGGGAACATTTACGGAACCTACTGGTGAGCAAAGACAGGGCGACCCTGCAGTTGCTGGAAACCACCGGCAGTGTGAAAGAACAGTACAAAGTACAGTCGGACCGCTGCAGCGTGCAGTTTTTACTGGAGGCGCTCCGGATTAACAATGAGATTGACATCAACTACAAGACCAGCAACAATAAAAAGCTGTATTTGGAGATTGGGTTGATGCAGTTATGTCGTCTTTCTATTTCCGTCACTCATCTGCCGGTTCCCAAAGCATCCACGCCTTCGCCAAAGACACCACCGACACAATCTCCGGCACCACAATCCCCGGCACCACAATCCCCGGCACCACAGGCCTCAGTACCCCAGACTTCGGCACCACAGGCGCAGGCACCACAGACCTCATTACCGCAGACGTCCCAAGTTCCGACTTCTAACGCTTCTGCACCTATAGACTCGATATCTAAAAATTCTGTATCCCCGAATTCAGTGTCTCAACAGCAGCCGAAGCCCGCAAGTTCGACACAACCTGGTGTGCATGCTGAAAAAGGGAGTTTGGTAAACGAAAGTGGACAGGCATATCGGGCAGAAAATAAGACTAAACCGGTCGCTACCTTTTCAGGGTTGAACCTGGCGGGGCTGATGACCGGAAAGAAACCGAGTCAGGCAGATCAGTCCGCTGAAGAGCAGGAAGAAGCCCCCGGAGAATCATTCGGCAATGAGCCGGTGAGTCAGGGAAGTCTGATGAAGGTTTGGTCGGCTATGGTAGAAAGCTTGTCGGAAGAACTTCCATTACTGCAAAACACCCTCTTATGGAAGGCCCCCGAGTTGCAGGAGAATTCAGGGATCAGGGTATTTATTGAGAATACGTTGCAACAAGACGAAATATACAAGAACCGGGGCGAGATAACTCTCTATTTGCGCAAAGCCCTCAAGAACGATGCGCTGTTCATTGAAACGCAGATCGTTGAAAGTGTGGATGGAGAGCGTAAGCCTTACACGGATACGGAGAAGTATGAGTATGTGGTAAAAAAAGCTCCGGCCGTCAGAGATCTTAAAGAGCAGATGGGGCTGGAGTTGGAGATGTAGAGAAGACACCAAAGACGCCAGCGTGGCGTCTGTACCGACGAGCTTCGGAAGGAGAAGCCATCCTGTCGTCTTTGCCGAACGGGATTCCCCCTTCGGGGTGGTTAGTTCCGGAAAATGAGCTTGCCGTTGAGAGCGTCGAGGTGGATCACGGAGTCACGGGTTACTTCGGCGGAGAGGATTTTGCGGGAAAGCTCGTTCAGGACGTTCCTTTGAATGACTCGTTTTACCGGACGGGCGCCATAATGAGGGTCAAAGCCGAGTGTTGCGATCAGGTTGATGGCTTCGGGAGTGGCCTCAAACTGAATTTCACTTTTGGCGAGCACGGTTTGAAGGTTTTCAAGCTGCAACTGTACAATCTGCCGTATTTCCTTTTCGGTTAAAGGTTTGAACATGATGATTTCATCCACACGGTTCAGGAACTCCGGCCTTATAGTTTTGCGCAATATGGACATGACTTCCTCTTTGGTATCTTCAAGAAGCTGATCACGATTCTGATCCGTAAGACCTTCCAGCTTATCATTGATGTAGTCTGATCCGAGGTTGGATGTCATAATAATGACGGTGTTTTTGAAGTCGGCAGTCCGGCCTTTATTATCGGTCAGGCGGCCTTCGTCCAGAACCTGGAGCAGGATATTGAAGACATCAGGATGGGCTTTTTCGATTTCATCAAGCAGGACTACTGAGTAGGGTTTACGTCTGATTTTCTCCGTCAACTGACCGCCTTCATCATAACCTATATAACCCGGAGGCGCTCCAATTAAGCGGGAAACCGTATGGCGTTCCTGGTATTCGGACATATCGATCCTTACCATGGAGCTTTCATCATCGAAGAGGAATTCGGCCAATGCTTTTGCAAGCTCTGTTTTGCCGACGCCCGTGGTGCCCAAGAAAATGAAGGAACCGATGGGTCGTTTAGCATCCTGCAGTCCGGCGCGGCTTCTTCTGATTGCATCAGCGACTGCCTGGATGGCTTCATCCTGACCGATGACCCGTTTGTGCAGTTCCTGTTCGAGCGAGAGCAGCTTTTCACGTTCACTTTGCAGCATACGGGTAACCGGAATGCCTGTCCACCGGGCAACGATATCGGCGATTTCTTCAGCGCCGACTTCCTCTTTGATCAGGGCAGAGGAGGCCTGCAATTCATTTAATTGCAACTTAGTTTTTTCGAGTCGTTGTTCAGCGTCTTTGATTTTGCCGTACCTGATTTCAGCAACCTTGCCATAATCGCCTTCACGTTCGGCTTTGTCTGCCTCATACTTAAGGTCTTCAATTTCCTTTTTAGTACGTTGAAGGGTATCGACCACAGACTTCTGCGACTTCCATTGGGCGGTGACGTTATTTCTTTCCTCCACCAGTTCAGAAAGCTCAGCAGAGATAGACTTCATACGGGCCTCATTATTTTCACGGGCGATACCGGCTTTTTCAATTTCCAGTTGTTTGATTTTACGTTCCACCTGGTCAAGGGCTTCAGGCACGGAGTTGATTTCAAGCCGGAGTTTAGCGGCTGCTTCATCAATCAGGTCAATGGCTTTGTCGGGAAGGAACCGGTCGCTGATATACCGTTGTGACAGTTCAACGGCTGCAATGATAGCCTCGTCCTTGATCCTCACCTGGTGGTGTGATTCATAACGTTCCTTCAGTCCACGGAGTATCGAGATAGCGCTCAGTGTATCAGGTTCATTCACCATGACGATCTGGAAACGGCGTTCGAGTGCTTTATCTTTTTCAAAGTACTTTTGGTATTCGTTCAGGGTAGTAGCTCCGATTGCACGGAGTTCACCTCTTGACAAGGCCGGTTTGAGGATGTTGGCGGCATCCATGGCGCCTTCGCCGCCACCGGCGCCAACCAGGGTATGGATTTCATCAATAAAGAGGACCACTTCGCCATTGGAATCAATGACCTCTTTGACGACTGCTTTCAGTCGTTCTTCAAATTCTCCTTTATATTTGGCTCCGGCGATCAGGGAACCCATATCGAGGGAGAAGATGAGCGTTGACTTAAGGTTTTCAGGGACATCGCCGTTCACGATACGATGGGCAATGCCCTCCGCGATAGCGGTTTTGCCGACTCCCGGTTCGCCGATCAGGATAGGGTTGTTTTTGGTACGGCGGGTAAGAATCTGGAGCACCCGCCTGATTTCCTCGTCACGGCCTATTACAGGATCCAGTTTGCCGGAACGGGCCAGGTCATTCAGATTACGGGCATAACGGTTTAGGGCATTCCAACTTTCATCGGAGGAAGCGCTGTTGACATTGGAACCTTTACGAAGCTCTTTTATGGCGGTCATCAGGTCCTTTTCATGGAGACCGTAGTTTTTTAACAGCGTAGCCACCTCATCGTTCGTAGTCAATAAGCCCAGCAGCAGATGTTCTACAGAGATAAATTCATCATTCATCTTTTTGGCATATACAGATGCTTCCTGAAGTGCTTTATTAGCCCGGTTGCTGAGGTATTGCTCACTGCCGCCGGTTACTTTGCTGAAGGAGCTGATCATCTGGTCCAAAGCTTTTTGAAGACTCTTGGGGTCAACCCCGAATTTACCCAGCAGGTAAGGGATTACATTATCATCAGTTTCAAGCAACCCCTTAAGTATATGCGCTGTTTCAACAGCCTGGTGATTGTTGGCAGAGGCTATTTCCTGTGCTTTTTGTATTGCTTTTTGTGTTTTAAGTGTGAGATTATCCATCGTAATCATTTTTGATCGTTTATTCAAAAAGTTTGCCAAACAGTTAATCAGATCTATGAATGTCAAAATGACATGAGAGTATCAGGATTAACGACATATTGACACGAATTTTGCATATACCAGTAGAACAAAGATTCAGGGAACATGTTATTCATAAAGGAAAAATAAAGATTATGAAGAAGAGGATGTTTAAAAGGCTGATGGAATGGATCAGGAAATATAAAATTTAAGAGCTTATACACCAAAAACTTACTTTTACCGTTTGAGACCTAAACAAAAAGAAGTAATTTAGCCAATTATTTCTATTAAGTTTCTGAAATCCGGAAGAACATTTTATGATAAACCGAATCCTGAGGCGATTATTCAGCATTATATCTTTTGTAAGTCTTGTTTGCATTAGCAATAGTCTGGATGCACAGGTCAATATAACCAGTATGACGGGAGCACGGGTTTGTCCTGATATGCAGTATGCTACCCCGGTGATGGTAACTTCATTAAGCGGTGTGGATTCCCTGTACCTGGTCATTGGTTTTAACGGGGAGACGGTAACTTTTTTGAGTTACAGGCAAGTTAATCCTGAACTCAGTGCAAATGGTGTCATGACGGTAACCTCCACTACCGATTCAGTGATTATCAGGTGGGGAACCCGTGAAGGGGGCACTCCTGTTGATCTTTTGAATGTTAAATTATTGGAACTGGTATTTATGATTGGTAACCAGGAAGGAACGATTGCGTTTGATACCCTGGCATCCATTTATACCGACAGTCAGGGCAATGAGATAGAATCAGCGTTTATGGATGCGGAAATCACCCTGTTCCCTGCACTCTCAGTAATACTGGATGAAATAGATGCTACCTGTCCGGGCGCTTGTGAAGCCAATGTTGCTGCCTTTATAACCGGAGGTTTGAGGCCCTACCAATTTCTGTGGAACAGGGAACCCTCCATTTTTGACAGCATCAAATCAGGAGCATGCGGAGGTATTAATAATTTGCAGGTATCAGATGCAAACGGATGTATATTGGATACCAACTTTAAGGTGAGTGAACTGACTTCGTCGAAAGTGGAAGTGGAGACTACCCCGGACACTGTTTACATGCAAAATCCGACCGTTACATTCGGGTTCACTGAAGATCAGAGTATCGTTGACTGGGTATGGGATTTTGGAGATGGTACACCTGGTTCACGTGATAAGAACCCGGTGCACGTATTTTCCACAGCACAGACTCCCGGCCTGGAATTTTATACCGTACAGCTTAAGGTGGTCAATGAAAGTGGGTGTGATACCACCATCATCATTAAAGTACCCATTAGCGAGATCGATATTTTCATACCCAATGTGTTCACGCCGGGAGGGGATGATGATATCAATAATTATTTCAAAATAGCCAAAAACGTTACCGATACAGAAAAGGTACCCATAGATGCAGAATACATCCGGATGGAACTGGTAGTATTAGACCGATGGGGACGAAAGGTATATGATAACCTCAATTACAGAAATAACTGGGATGGCGGCAATTTACCCGAAGGCACCTATTACTATCGCCTGAATACCATCGGCTATTTTAAAAATGAAAGTTTTAAGGGAGCTGTAACAATACTCAGGTAAGTAGGATCAGCACACGTTAGTTTCAAAATCCATTCTTTTTACTTCTACCTTTTCAAGTTGAAGAAGCTCTTTTTCCAGCTTCTCCCACTCATGGATATTGCCAATCAGCTCCAGGACGATCAGGGAGCCGCTCTTGTCAGACTCGCCGGGCTCATTTAATCCCAATCGTGTTCTGATAGAACTTCCATACTTGGTCAAAAGAACCTGTACTTGTGCAGCTACACTCTGGCGGTTGCAAACCTTTACTCCTAAAATTCTTACGTTGGTCATAATGCTAAATTTTGATGGATGAATGATGTGTTTTATATACCTGCTATGGATGAACAATCAGGATGCCAAATGCTTATTCCATGCTATTGATCTCCGAACAAACCTGTATTCACAAAGATACAACGAAAATTAAACAAAGGAAAGCCCAAATAGGTTAAAAAAAATTCGGTAAATCAGGTAGACGGTATATTCAAGTGCTTACCCCTATACTTACCGATACAAATATAGGATGAGGCTACATTAAACCTCGACCACGAGATTATCATAAGCCAGATGAATGCCATGGGGGAGTTTCTGCTCCACTTCATCATACAAACCCAGGAAGTGACTGATATGGGTGATGTAGGCTCTTTCAGGTTGCACTTGTTGTATAAAAGCGATGGCTTCACTTAATGAAAAGTGTGAAACATGTTTTGAGTTACGTAAAGCATTGATCACTAATACTTTTGTCCCTTTTAGTTTAGCTATTTCTTCAGGGGCCACATAACTGGCATCGGTAATATAGGTGAGGTCGTTTATACGGTAACCCAGTATGGACAACTTGTTATGCATCACCATGATTGGAATGAATTCAGCGTCGCCTATGCTGAAAGGGGTATGGTCAATTTCATGAATGGTAAGCTGAGGCGCCCCAAAGAAACGGTTTTCCTCAAAGATATAGGGGAATTCAGTGTGGATGGCTTCCATTACACGATGCGTGCCATAAATGGGGATGCTTTTGTTCAGCACATAGTTAAAGGCCCTTACATCATCCAGTCCGGCAATGTGATCACGATGTTCATGGGTAAATATCACTGCATCAATGTCGTCAACATTCTGCTTAAGCATTTGGAACCGGAAGTCGGGGCCACAGTCAATTACAATGTTCCTGCCATTGACACGAATCATGGCCGATGTCCGGAACCTTTTGTCGCGAGCATCCTTAGATTTGCATACAGGACAATTACAGGCAATTACAGGAACTCCGATGGAGGTACCTGTGCCCAGGAAAGTGAGTGTTATGGATGGTGATCCTGTCATGATCGGTTATATTACTCATTAGTTACATATAGCTTCATGGTCATTGACTAATAGATTAATTCTTCCACTTCTGCAAGATCAGATTTGAGTTGTGATATCATTTCCTCCTGATTAGTGAAAACCACCTCATCACGAATACGTTTGGCAAAAAAGATGGTAGCTTCACGTGCTTTGAGGTTGACAGACTGATTGAATAAGAGTAAAATGACTTCTACATCATCAATCTTACGGATATCAAGGGGAAGCGAGTTTTTAATATTCACGATTCCTTTATAAAACTCCCCATTAAACCGGACATTCACGGCATAGACGCCATCAGAAGGGATCAGCTTATTGGAGTCATCTATTTGAGCCCTCCAGGATTGCAAGTTAAGGGCATTGACTGAAGAGCTAACGATATCAAAGGTGCCGGTAATGATGTAGTGATGATCAAGATAGGCATTGGCTCTTTGTATTTTACCTTCGAGCAAAGCTTTCCTGATCAGGGTGGAGCTGACCGTTTCATTATGGATATCCTGTTCAGGGATTTCCTCTACACTAAAATGATAGTATTGGCCCAGTTCATATAAATAATTGAAATTGCCTTCACGATTATGTCCGAAATGATGGTTGAATCCAATGACCACCTTTTTTACATGCAGTTTGGCGACCAGAATATTCCTGATAAAGTCGATGGAAGAGATTTCAGAGAACTCTTTGGTGAAGGTGAGAATAATGAGATGATCCAATCCTGTTTTGGATAAGAGATCAATCTTTTCACGTTGTGAATTAATCAGCAACAGGTTTTTACCGGCCGTTTCAGGAAAGAGGACCTTACGGGGGTGAGGGTGAAAAGAAATCAGGACAGACTCCCCGTCAATGACTTTTGCTATTTCAATTAGCCTGTTAATGATGGTTTTATGGCCAATATGTACTCCATCAAAGGTACCGGTAGTAACTACCGGGTTCTTAATGTGATCAACATGATCAAAACCATAATGAATTTCCATTCGGGGCTTTGTTAAGCTTTTTTGACAAAGTAAGCAATCTTCTCCAGCATGGTAATAATATCATATTCCTGAAGGTACACATGTGCAGGGACATTGAGTGGTTTGGGCGAGAAGTTGAATATACCCCTGATGCCTGCCATAACAAGCATTTCAGCAACACTCACAGCTTCCTCACCGGGTACAGAAATCACAGCAATGGAGATTCCTTCACTCTTGATGATATCCATCATCCGGTCAATATGGTAGCAGGGAACACCTGCATAAATCTTATCGACCTTATCAATGTTATTATCAAAAGCAGCAACAATGCTCATCTTAGTTCTTTTGCCGTTCAGATAGCCCATAATGGAACGGCCCAGGTTACCTATTCCCACGACGGCAATTTTTTGTCCTTCGCGAGTATCGATAATATGGCCAATAATATCAATTAGTTCTTTTACATCATATCCCTGTCGCAGGGTTCCGGTGTAACCAATGAGCATAATGTCACGACGAACCTGCACCGGAGTGATGTGAAGCATATTCGCAATTTCATGGGAGAAAATATGGTGCTTTCCGCCAGCCAGATAATTAAGTAATGATCGACGGTATTGGCTTAAACGTTCAACAGTTTTATCAGGTAGTTTTTTATTAATCATCTTATACGGTTATTTAATTTTGCGGGAAAGTAATGCTGAACGTACTTCCTTTATCAGGAATACTCTGTATATCAATTTCACCGTGATACATATCCACTATTTTCTTCATGATGGATAATCCGAGTCCCGAGCCTGTGATGTTTTTAGTTTTCGGGTTCTTAATCCTCACGAAATCCTGGAACAAGCGGGCTTTTTCTTCATCGGTCATGCCGATACCTGAATCAGAAACCTTCATTACAATATTATCTTGCGTCTGTTTGATAAAAACATCTACTCTGCCGCCGTTTTTATTATACTTGACCGCGTTGGAGATGAGGTTATTTAGTATAATTTCTATTTCCTTAGGATCAGCATCCATCAGGACCGGTTCTTTGGTATTCAGATAGATATCGACATCTTTCTGAATAGCATAAGGCCGCATGGTATCCATAGAAATCAAAGCAATTTTGGTAAGATCAACCGGTTCAAGGTGCTGAACAGGGCTACCTGATTCAATTTTTGTGAGGTCAAGCAGGTCCATGATCAGGCTTCGCATTCCGTTGATACGTTCAAGTGATCGTTCAATCATTTCCTTATAAGTGGAAATGTCATTGCCAAACTGGCGTTCGTTCATAATCTTCAGGTACCCTTCAATGGCGTTTATAGGGGCCTTTAATTCATGTGACAAAACTGAAAGGAACTGAAATCTGATTTGTTTACCTTCCTTATTCATCTTTTGAGTCATTCTTTTTAAGAACAACTGCTTGGTAATGTTTTCAATAGAGGCACGCAGCTCCTGAGGGGTGAATGGCTTGGGAATGAAGTCGTAGGCGCCATCGCGGGTGGCTTTAACCGCTAATTCGAGTGATGCATAGGAGGTGATCATGACCACCACAATATCATAGAGCTTTTTCTTAACATACTCGAGTACTTCAATACCCTGGATACCCGGAAGTTTATTGTCGAGCAGGATAATATCGGGCATTTCTTTTTCAATAATTTCAATTCCTTCTTCACCGGTAGCGGCTTCCAGGACTTTAAATTCAATGTGTTCATCCATAAAAGGATAATCGACCTTGAAGTTTTGCAGTATCCGGTTAGTCCCCATCCTGATACCGGGTTCGTCATCAACTACTAATATTTTGTATTCGGACATAATTATATTTTGAGGAGTTTGTTAATTTCTCTGTGTAGTTGGTCGGCACGGATTCCTTTGTCGAGGAATAAATCAGCTTTGATCCATTTCTGATCATCATCATTACCTGTATCAAAGGTCAGGCCTGTTTCGGAAGTAACGGCGGTAGCGATGATAATGGGGACATCAGGGTATTTGCGTTTAATTTTGTAAGCCAGGATGAACCCACTGTCGTCACTTTCCATCATCAGGTCAAGAATGGCTAAATCAGGTTTGATCGTTTCAATGATTGCTTCAGCCTCTTTTTGCCCTTCGGCAGTGATGACATTAAATCCGAATTGTTCCACTTTGAGTTGCATCTGGAACAGGTAATCCATGTCGTCATCCACTATCAGAATTGTTTTTTTCATAGTATCGGGTTTCTTTTTTACGATGACTTGTTCATACTTTCACGCGGGAGAGCTATAGAAAAAGTTGAGCCTGTAGGGCCCTTTGAAATATCGGCATTTGATTGGACATCGATGTTTCCCTTATGCATTTTTACGATACCGTAAATGATGGGAAGTCCCAATCCTGTTCCTTTTCCTACCACCTTGGTAGTAAAGAAAGGGGTAAAGAGTTTGCTCATGTTCTCATCACTGATCCCGGTACCCGTATCTTTAATATAGACCGTAACTTCCTGAGGATTACCGGCAATGAGCACATGGATCAGTCCGCCTTCAGGAGGCATGGCTTCCGAAGCGTTTTTAAGTAGATTAGTAAATACTTGTGCCATTTGATCATAATCAAGGTCAATCATAGGATCGCGGACTTCAGATTGAAGGGATACCTTTACATTTGAAGGGAACACCACCGAGCTGATGGACCTTTCAATGAGCTGATTAATATTTACTTCAGAGATATTAACCTGGTTTTTCCTTGCGAAGTTGAGTAAACCACCTACTATTTTTTTACATCTTTCAGCTTGTTCAACAATTAAATCGAGGTCTTTGCGTATGGGGTCATCAGATTTTGCTTCATCTTTAAGGATGTTACTATACATGGTGATAACTCCTAAGGGATTATTCAGTTCATGAGCTATTCCGGCCGACAGTTGCCCCATGCTTGCCAGTTTTTCTGATTGCTTGAGGGCTTCCTGGGTATTTGCCAGTTTTTCTTTTGAGATATTCAACTCCCTGATATAATTGTGCAGCTTCTCAATGGTATAAGGAAGGCACATTTCATGTTCAGCGAGTCCTCTGATAATGGCAATGGCATGGTCCTCACAGGAGTCATATCCGCAAGCGCCGCAATCGAGGTGATCCTGAGGTTCAAACTTGCCCATCTTGTTCAGCACTTTCTGAATTGCCGTTTCATCGGGACGGTTTAACCGCATATCGCGGTTAGTGAATTCCCGGTGTAAATTGACAGACGAAAATTCCTCCATATCTTTTTTCCACTGCTTCATATCCAGCTCGGACAGTTTGTGCATAGCATAATCACTGACATTGGACATTTTGCTGAATCGTTTACCGCTGGAGGAAAAGAAAGGGTAGGGTGACATACCGGGGCCCATTACACATCCTTCACAGCATAACAATTCAAGATGATCATCGGCAATGTGCCCATTCTCAAATTCCTTGATGGCTTCCTGGAAGTCGCTACGGCCTTCGGCAATGATGATATTGCCTTCAAAAATATCTTCTTTAATATCCACTGTATTCAACAAGCCCCTGCTAATAGGGAAAATGGCGCCTTTCCCGCCAAGGGGAGGGTCAAAATCAGTAGGCAGCACATCGGCGGTGGAGAGCTCCCTGTTGAAAATCATTTCACGAAGTTCCCTGAAAGTAATGGCAGCATCCACTTCGGAGGATTCATCTTTCTTGGCAATACAGGGGCCGATAAAGACTACTTTAATATCCGGGCCATACTTCATATGCATGACCCTTGACATGGCTACCATAGGTGAAACGATAGGAGCTAGTGACTCGATCAGGTCAGGATGGTAGTGTTCAATGTAGCTGACAATAGCAGGGCAATCAGAGGAAATGATGGGTGGAAGCGAGGGGTTATTGTATGCTTTTTTATATTCCCTGGCTACCAGGTCAGCCCCAAAAGACACCTCGGCCACATAGGTGAAGCCTAAGGTACGAATCATAGAAACCAACAGCCTGTGATTGAGAATTTCATGGAACTCAGCAGGGAAACTGGGCGCCAGGATGGCCGCTACTTTATGATGGCCCGATAAGAGTTTTTCAACCTGTTCTGTTTCTCTGCGAAATACTTTGGCATTCTGACTGCATACTTTGATGCAGTTACCACAACCTATGCACCTGTCGGAGATGACTTCTGCCTGCCCGTTACTTATCTTGATGGCTTTGGCCGGACACTCTCTTACGCAGGTATAGCACACCCGGCATCGCTCTTTAACGGTACTTACCAGGGGGTGTTTTGAAGTTGATTCTTCAGCTTGCATGTTGTAGTTGTTGATTATAAATACACTTCCCGTTTCTTCTACGTGTTGGTTATAATGAGACTTCACGTTTTTTATAAGTGGTATGCAGCAGATTTACAGATAATTCGCTCATGGGCCGGCCTAGAAACTCCTTATACAGATCAATAATGGCAGGGTTTTTATGGGCGAACCGTATAGGGTCCTTTTCATCATTCTCATAGATGATCTTCATGCGGGTCTTTACAGCGTTCGGGTCGTCAACAAATGGTTGGCCACCTCCGTTAACGCAACCTCCTGGACAAGCCATAAACTCTATAAAATGAATATCATTGCGACCAGTTTTAATATCATTCATAATTTTACCTGCCTGCTTCATGGTATTAACTACCGCAAAGCCAAGCTTATTGTTGCCAATTTTAAGATGATACTCTTTATAATCTTTGATATTTCGGAGCTCCATGATCCTGGGCTGATTCATATCTTTACCGTTGATGTTGAAATAAAGAGTCCTGATCAGTGATTCAGTTAATCCGCCGGATACGCCCATGAGCTTACCGGCCGAGCTTTGCACATGGAAGGGGAAATCGGCAATTTCAGGTTCCAGTTGTCGGGTGTCAATACCGTTCAACCTGATGAACTGAACAAATTCACGGGTAGTCAACACAGCATCCACATCGCTGATTCCCTTTTGGGTCATCTGTTCCCGCTTGGCTTCAAACTTCCTGGCGGTGCAGGGCATAGCTGAGACGGTGTACAGGTCGTCAAGCTTTACATGGAACATGTTGGTATAATAGCTGCTGATGATAGAGCCAAACATTTGTTGGGGTGACTTGCAGGCTGACAGATGAGGGAGGAAGTCAGGATACTGCTGTTCCAGGTACTTGACCCAAGCCGGGCAATCACTGCTAAAGACGGGTAAATTTTCACCTGATTCCATTCGTTGCCCGAGTTCTGCAGCCAGTTCTACCACATATAAGTCGGCTGCAAAAGAAGCATCGAACACTTTATCGAAGCCTGTTTTACGCAGGGCTGCGTTGATGATGCCGTAAAGTTCTTTGCCCGGTTTAATGCCAAATTCTTCAGCAATACTTACCGAGATTGTAGGGGAGTATTGAATCACCACATGGCGGTCACTGCTATGAAGGGCACTCTGCAGATCTGAAGAGTGCCGTTTTTCATGTAATGCGCCAGTAGGACAGCTCATAATACACTGACCGCAGGTGATACAGCTTGACAAGTTAATTTGCCGGTTAAAGGAAGGGCCGATAATGGTTTTATTGCCTCGGCCTATATAGCCAAGTGTAGCAGCTCCAATAATTTCATCACAGGTCCTGACACATCTGCCGCACAGAATGCATTTGGCAGGATCACGCACGATGCTGGATCCTGAAGGGTCAGTTTTGTATTTGTCCTTTTTGCCGGTGAACTTTCGTTCCCTGACGTTCAGGTCCTCAGCAAAGTTCTGCAATTCACATTTCCCGTTGCGTTCACAGTAGAGGCAGTCGTCGGGGTGATTGCTCAGCAATAGTTCCACATTAGTTTTCCTGGCGTTGACTACACGAGGGGAGTGGGTTTTTATCTTCATCCATTCTTCGACAGGGTAAGAGCAGGCAGTGATCAGGTTTTGTTTGCCTTCAACTTCTACCACGCACATTCGGCATGAACCGGTTGGATTGAGATCAGGCATGTGACAAAGGGTAGGAACTTTCAAACCATTGCGGGTAAGAGCTTCAAGGATGGTTTCGCCCTTGCGTGCTATAATGATTTTATTATTTACTTCAATGGGGAAATTCATGACCGTGAATTAGTTATAGATTATTTAACAGATACCGCAACGAATTTACATACTTCAAAGCAAATACCGCAACCGGTGCACTTCTCTTCAATAATGAAGTGAGGAATGCGGGGAGAACCTATAATAGCATTTGCAGGACATTTGCGGGCGCAGACAGTGCAACCCGAACATTTATCCACATCAATAAAGTACACTTTGAGATCTCTGCATACACCGGCCCTGCACTTACGATCAAAGATATGCTCTTCAAACTCTTCACGGAAGTACTTCATAGCGCTCAGTAATGGGTTGGGTGCTGTTTGTCCGAGTCCGCAAAGGGAGGTGTCTTTGATTACTTCAGCCAGGTTTTCAAGTTGCATGACCCCTTTAAACCTTTCGAGGGTTTCATAACCGGCTTCATTGATGGGCCGGCGGGTAATGTTTTGGAGTATTTCATGCATCCGGCGTGAACCTTCCCTGCACGGGATGCATTTGCCACAGCTTTCATGCTGGAGAAAGTCGGCAAAGAACCTGGCGATGTCAACCATGCAGGTATCCTCATCCATGACTACAATACCCCCTGAGCCCATCATAGCTCCGGCTTTCTTCAATGATTCATAATCGATGATTTCATCGAGGCTTTCTTCGGGCAGGCAACTCCCTGAAGGTCCGCCGATCTGAATGGCCTTTAACTTTTTATTGTCTTTGACCCCTCCGCCAACGGAATAGATCAGGTTACGCAGGCTGATGCCCATATTAACCTCTGCCAATCCGGTGTTCAATACTTTCCCGGCGAGTGCAAATACTTTGGTTCCTTTGCTGGTTTCTGTGCCGATAGAAGCGAACCATGAGGGCCCTTTATCAATTATTTCAGGGACATTAGCCAGTGTTTCCACATTGTTCACAACGGTAGGTTTTCCAAACAAGCCCTTCGTAACCGGATAAGGGGGTTTGGGCAACGGGGTACCGCGCCGGCCTTCTATACTTGCTATCAGGGCTGTTTCTTCACCGCAGACAAAAGCGCCTGCCCCTTCACGGAGTTGAACATTCAGGCTGAACCCGCTACCCATGATATCCTGACCGAGGTATCCTGCTATTGTGGCCTGTTTAATTGCATGGTGCAACCGTTCAACAGCCAACCGGTAAGCAGCCCTGACATAGATAATGGCTTTTTTGGCATTGATGGCATAGGCGGCAATAGCTAATCCTTCAATAAGTTTATGTGGATCACCTTCAAATATTGCCCTGTCCATGAATGCACCGGGATCACTTTCATCGCCATTGCAAATTAAGTAGCGTTCATCGTCGGAAGTGTTTAAAGCGGTCCTCCACTTACGACCGGTAGGGAAACCGCCTCCGCCACGGCCTCGCAGTCCGCTGCTTTCAATAATTTCACATACTTTATCATTCGAGTATTTACTTAAAACGCGGGTAAGGGCTTTGTAGCCTCCCCTGGCTATATATTCGTCAATAGAAAAAGGGTCAATGATACCACAGTTTTTAAGTACAATACGGTGCTGGAACCTGAAGAAAGGCAATTCGGATAATAACTTTACATTTTCCCAGGCCTGGAGGTTCTCATGACTGTATTGCCCGATAATCTGTTCATCAGGGACAGAGTAATTAAGGATATGATCAAGAATGTATTCAACCTTTAACGAGGTGACTTTAGAGAAGGAGATTCGCCTTTTACCCGGTAACTGAACATCCATTATCGGTTCATGGATACACAGACCGATACAGCCGACTTCAATTACTTCAGCATCAATTTGTTTTTCACTGAGATAATCCTTTACTGCTTTAATTGTTTTATCAGCCCCGGCTACCATGCCACAAGTACCGGCGCCAATAAATATGGCCGGTTTTGAAACAGTATCCCGTCGCAAACGACTCAGTACTTCTTCGTCAGCCGACATTTTGAGATTGGAGTTGGCCAGATCATTCAATAAAGGATCCATATTACTAACGACTTTCATAATCAGTGAGGTTTGAGATACAATTATCAATGATCCCTTTTATGCTCTGAATGTCTATATTATGAATATAATTGCCATTTATAGCAATTACCGGCGATAAGGCGCAGGCGCCCATACAATTGACCACTTCAAGACTGAACATGCCATCACGTGTGGTTTGTCCGTCTTCTATTTTAAGTAACCTTTCCACCTCATGGATGATCTGGGCTGACGAATTGATATGACAGGCAGTGCCATGGCAAATCTGAATATGAAAGCGTCCTTTGGGATAAAACCTGAACTGGTCATAAAAAGTAGCGACTCCATAAATCTTGCTGGTCGGCAACCCGGTCATTTGCCCGATACGGTTGATCGACTCTTCTGATAAGTACCCCAATTCATTCTGTATTTCCTGTAATAATGGCAACAGACTGTCGCGTTGTACGTTCAGATTGCGCTTTATAATATCATCAAGAACATCAGCCATCAGTACTAAATTATTAAGGGTGAAACTAAACAGAGCATAAAGATACTGTTATTCTTTTAACATTGTTATTTTTGTAACAGCTTTTTTTTTGCTAAATTTTAGTAAATTTGTCTTCTTAATGAATGGTTTATATAGTACTTTTACAATAAGATAAAAATCAATGGAAGAGAAAACAGATCTTCAGATATGTTTAGGCAGTTCGTGTTTCTCAAGAGGCAATAAAAGGGTAGTAAAGGTAATAGATCAATATATTAAAGACAACAACCTTCAGAACCTGGTTCATTTTCATGGCTGCCATTGCTTTTCACAATGTGAGATGGGGCCATCCATGTGTGTGAATGGTAAGTACTATCACCAACTGACTGAGGAATCGGTAGAAAAGATACTGAATGATTTGTTTGGTGCAAAAAATGCAGTCTTGTAGTAAGGTGATTAAACCTTAGTATATTAATCCGGAAGCTGAATGAAACCGACTCTGATACATATAGATAAAAACAAATGCCAGATATGCTATGCCTGCGTGAGAGCCTGTCCTGTTAATGCCATACAGGCGAAGGTAAATCAGGAAGTGCCCATAGTTAACAATAGCCGGTGTATAGGCTGCGGCAGTTGCTTAAAAGTATGTGCACCCCAGGCCATCACTTATCGCGACTCTACTGAAGATACCAAAGTTTTGCTGGCATCGGGCAGTAAAGTAGCTGCCATCATTGCCCCCAGTATATCGGGTGAATTTGATGACATTACAGATTACCGGAAGTTCGTAAGGATGATCAGGGAGCTGGGCTTTCATTATGTAAATGAAGTTTCATTTGGTGTTGATATGGTGGCCGAACAGTACAAAGAGCTGTTTACCCATTTTATGGGACGATACTATATATCAGCCAATTGTCCGCCTATTGTTGCTTTAATTGAGAAATATTATCCCGGATTAATGGATAATCTGGCACCTGTTATATCGCCCATGATTGCCTCGGCACAACTGGCCCGCCAGTTGTATGGAGATGATATCAGGGTGGTTTATATAGGGCCCTGCATCGGTTCAAAGGATGAAGCACTCCGGTATGAAGGCAAGAGTAAGGTGGATGCGGTACTGACTTTTGTGGAACTGCGCAAATTATTCAGTGAGTTGAATATCAAAGAAAGTACGGTTGAATATTCTGATTTTGACCCGCCGCTGGGTTATAAAGGTTCCCTATATGCGGTGAGTAATGGCATACTCCAGGCTGCAGGTTTGAGTGAGGACCTTATGAACGGAAGTATTATCACTGCTGAAGGCAAAGATAGCGTTATGGAAGCCATCAGAGAGTTTGACGCGTCCATCGACTTCATCCATAAGCATTTTAACCTGTTCTTTTGTGAAGGCTGCCTGATGGGGCCCGGGACTTCCAAAGGAGGTAAAAAATTTGTACGTAAGACTCTGGTGAGTGATTATGCCAACAAGAAGCTAAAGGATTTCAAGGTAGATGTTTGGCAAAAAGCATGCAGCAAGCACATTTCATTAACTGATTTTAAGCCGGTCTTTACCATTGATGATCAGCGGGTAGCTCAGCCTACCGAGGAACAGGTGCAGGAAATTCTTAAAGTATTAGGTAAACAGAATTCGGATGACAAACTCGGATGCGGAGGTTGCGGATATGAATCATGCAGAGACTTTGCCGAAGCGGTGGCCAAAGGACTTACCAAAACGGATATGTGCATTACCTATTCCATGCGTAGTAAGCATGACTTTATCAAGACCCTGAAGCTTACCAATGAAAAACTTGCCCGTACACAGGAGGCCCTGCTTGAATCAGAACATAAGGCACGACAAGAGCAACAGATGGCTCAGGAGGCTTTAGACCGGACCTCCTCCATGCTTCAGAAACTGCCCAGCGCCATTGTGATTGTGGATGAAAACCTGAAGGTGATTGAATCGAACCAGAGCTTTATCAATATTCTGGGCGATGAAGCGACTGAAATCAATGAAATTATACCGGGATTAACAGGGGCTGACCTGAAGACACTGCTTCCCTTCCAGTTTTATAAACTGTTTACGGCTGTACTGGTTAATAATGAAAACCTGGTGAACCGTGATGTGCACCTGGGGGAGCGGTTATTGAATGTTTCCGTATTTTCCATCAAAAGGGGAAAGATTGCCGGCGCCGTATTGCGTGACATGTATTTGCCCGAAGTGCGTAAGGAGGAAGTAATAAACCGTGTGACTGAAGTAATAGATGAGAATCTTGACCTAGTGCAGAAGATTGCTTTCCTGTTAGGTGAAGGGGCTGCCAAGACGGAAAGAATGCTCAACTCTATTATTGAATCACATAAAGACGGTAAAAAACAACTCTGATGGACAACAGGTTTTATATAGAAGTTAATGCAGAGTTAAAGAATCACCATGAATCACGTATTTGTGGTGATGTATTCCTGTCAAGGCGGTTAAATGATGAAAACAGAATCATCGCCGTGCTGAGTGATGGTATGGGGCATGGTGTAAAAGCAAATATGCTGTCGACTCTCACGGCTACCATGGCGCTCAACTTTACCCTGGAACATAAGGAAATACACCGTATTGCCGAGATTATTATGAACACGCTGCCGGTATGTAGTGAACGTAAGATGAGCTATGCAACTTTCACTATTGTGGATATTGAATTTGACGGGAATGTGAGGATACTGGAATACGACAATCCGCAAACGCTGATCATGCGAGGATCAAAGGTGTTTGAACCACAATGGACCTGTGTGATGCTTGAAGGGGAGAAGAATGCCGGTAAGGAAATAAAAAGCTGCGAATTTACTCCTGAGAAAGAAGACCGGATCATTATTTTTAGTGATGGTGTGACCCAGTCAGGATTAGGAGGGGGGAAGTACCTGTTTGGGTGGGGTCGTGAAAATGTTGTGGATTATATTACTGAAATAATCAGTCATGAAGCCGATATTGCAGCACCCGGACTGGCACACAAGGTGGTGAATATGGCCAATGTGAATGATGGTTATCTCTCACAGGACGATACCAGTTGTGCCGTAATCTATTTTCGCCAGCCCCGGAAACTCCTCATCTGTACCGGTCCGCCGTTTGAGGATAGCAATGATAAGATCCTTGCGCAAAAGATTGAAAAATTTGAAGGC
>Ga0172378_10000218_pt1 | contig 47883 bp, 36 predicted proteins | sample GrowelOW332metaG_FD_119755 | JGI IMG/M metagenome (GOLD analysis project Ga0172378, IMG submission 119755) | Groundwater microbial communities from an aquifer near a municipal landfill in Southern Ontario, Canada - Pumphouse #3_1 metaG | ecosystem: Environmental > Aquatic > Deep subsurface >...
ATTGTAAAGATGTTAAAAAATTTAACTTTGAAATGGAGAAATTCATTACCTGAGTACAGATTAAATGAACAAAACGACAATACAAAAATTGAAAACTTATGAGTAAAAAATTAACTTAAAATAATTAGGAATAATTAAAATATTTAAGAATTTTGTTTGCCCTGGAATTATTAATACTATGATTTTTGTCATTTTGTAATCACTAGAAAATCAATTCAATAGTGAAATATTTCTCTGTTTGACACTTTTCTTTTATTTTTTGAGATGAAATTTGCAGTGAAAATTTTAGTTTTTATATACTTTTGATAAAGTAATTTTTTTAAAAAATATTGTATAATAAATTAATGAATGCCCATAGAAATGCAGTATGATCTTTAATAAATATGTATAATTACCTATTCAAAGCTATTGTTGTTGGACGTAAATCAAAAAAAACAAATTATTTTAATAAGAATTAAAAGTGTACAGATATAATTAAACAGAAGTTTGTTTAAAGAAAAACAATTTTACAGGCTTACACTTGTTGCTTTATTATTCTATTTAATCGAATTCAGAATGTAAACATATAATTGGACGTTATTAGATAATTTTTATTTAAAATCTAAACAAAATGGGAGAATGAAAAAGAAAAATTTTTTAAATTTAATGAAGGGATTGTTATCCACACTTTTATGGATTACTTCCTTGGGTATGTTCGCTCAGAATATAACTGTGAGCGGGACAGTGAAAGATGTGAAGGGGGAATCTCTTGTGGGAGTCACACTCCAAGTACAAGGAACTTCTACTGGTACAGTAACCGATTCCGATGGTGAATTTATACTGAATAATGTTGCTTCAAATGCTACACTTGAAGTATCATATATAGGTATGCAGAAACAGACGCTTAAAATAAGCGGTCGAAAAACTATCGATATCGTACTGATTGAAGATTCAGAAATGTTGAGTGAAGTGGTTGTAACCGGTTTCGGTTTAGCTCAACGAAAAGAATCACTGACATCAGCAATTTCCGTGATCGGAGCTCAGGATTTAAGTCGTTCTAAGTCATCGACTGCTTCAGGTGCATTGGTCGGAAAAATTGCTGGTATCAATTCTCGTCAACCGGATGGTCGTCCCGGTTCAACGACAAATATTCAAATTCGAAACATGGGAGCTCCTCTTTATGTTATTGATGGTATTCAATCAGATGCTGGTCAATTCAATAATATCGACTTTAATGATATTGAATCAATATCGGTATTAAAAGACGCTTCAGCTTCTATTTATGGAGTTCGTGCCGCCAATGGTGTAATTGTTGTTACCACTAAAAAAGGAACACGCAATACCAAAAATACGGTAACAGTTAATAGTTATTATGGATGGCAAAGCTTATATGATTTTCCGAAACCAGCCACAGCGGGAACATATATCAAAAATTATATTCAGTCTGAGACTGTACAGGGTGCCACTAACTATCGATATTCAAAAGAAGATTATGAGAAATGGCAACAAGGAACAGAAAAAGGGTATCAACCATTTGATTGGTATGACTATATCTGGGAAGTTTCACCACAAACATATGTTAATGCCAATGTATCTGGTGGATCAGACAAAATTAATTATTATCTAAGTGTGGGTAATTTAAATCAGGATGCAATTATCGTTAATTATGGAGGTTTTACTCGTACCAACGTTCAGATGAATGTGAATGCAAATATTACCGATAAACTTAGAGTTGGCGCAGGGATGAATGGACGTGTAGAAAAGAGGGTCAATCCAGGAGTACCAGGAGGTGATGACTATTGGCTCCCACGTTTTGGTACTTATCGTAATCTACCTACCAGAAGACCCTTTGCAAATGACAATCCAAATTATCCGACATTGACTTCTACTGAGGCTGGAACAAATTTTGCCTGGCTTACTTATGATTTATCCGGTAGATTTGAAGATACCTGGCGTGTTGTACAACTCAATTTTGACGCAGAATATGAAATTGCCGACGGTTTGAAAGCCAAAGCGTTGGTAAGTTATTATTTAGCTAATCAACGAATGGATAATCAGGAGTATACCTACAAGTTATATGGTTACAATAAAGATGCTGATACTTATCCAGTTATTTTTGAGAACACCAATCCTTGGAGAGAGCGTAGACAAGGCTATAATGAGGAGATAACCTCGAATATTCAGTTGTCATATAATAAAAAATTTGGAGATCATTCCATAGCCGCTATTCTTGGTGCCGAAACAATCAAAAGAGATACCCCTTCAACATGGGTTCACTCAATTCCTACATCTAATGCATTACATTTGATCGACTATGAAACTATGGATACCTATGATGATACTGGAAATAATACACAAGCAAGATTAGGTTATTTGGGACGGTTCAATTATGACTATGCCGGAAAATATCTAGTTGAATTTTCAGGACGTTATGATGGATCTTGGAAGTTCCCAACTGACCAACGATGGGGATTTTTTCCTTCAGCCTCTGCAGGATGGAGAATTTCAGAAGAAAATTTTTGGCGTGAAAGCAAATTATCAAATACATTCAGTGATTTTAAATTGAGAGCATCTTATGGATTGTTAGGAGATGATAATGTAAGTGGTTATAGTCCTTTTGATTACTTAGGAGGATACACCTATAAGAATGGTGGTTCTGTAATCGATGGAAAGTATACCATTGGTACTGTTCCTCGTGGACTTCCTGTTACTACTCTTTCATGGATTAAAGCAAAAATATTTGATGTTGGTGTAGATGCAAGTTTCTTAAAAGGCAAGCTGTCAGGTTCTTTTGACTATTTTGATCGTTTAAGAACTGGTCTTCCGGCTTCAAGATATGATATTTTATTACCTTCGGAAGTAGGGTTTAGCCTTCCACAGGAAAACCTAAATTCAGATAGACATCGTGGCTATGATTTGCTTGTTAAATGGAGTGACAAAGTAAGTGATCTTACTTACTCAATTGCAGCTAATGCTACCTATTCTCGTTTTTATGACTGGGATCGATATAAACCTCGTTACAGTAATTCTTGGGATGTATATAGGAGTTCTATTGTAGAACGATATGGTTACCTGAATTGGGGATTGGAAGCTGATGGTCAGTTTAAGAGTTGGGAAGAAATTGCGACATGGCCTATTGACAATGATCGTCAAGGAAATAAAACTCTACGCCCTGGAGATGTGAAATATAAAGATATTAACGGTGATGGTGTTATCAACGGTATGGATGAAAGACCGATTGGTTACAGACAGGATTCAACACCTATCTTTAATTATGGATTTAATTTCTCATTCTTATGGAAAGGTTTTGATCTTGCATTCGATTTAACAGGCGGTGCTATGAATACATGGTATCAAGAGTGGGAACAACGTAATCCCTTCCACGATGGTGGCAACAACCCTCAATATTATATGGAAAACACGTGGCATCTTGCAGATATATGGGATGCGAACAGTGAGTTAATTCCAGGTAAATATCCAATGTTATTAATTGGAAACAGTAGTCACAGTAATTATTGGAACAGTACTTTCTGGAAGAAAAATGTTAAATACTTGAAATTAAGAAATCTAGAATTTGGTTACTCACTTCCCAATTCATTGCTGAACAGGACCTCAATCTCAGATCTTCGCTTCTATGTGGCTGGACAGAACCTTTTTGGTTTGACAAACTTGATTGGTGTTGATCCTGAGATAAACGATACAAACGGATTGGCTTATCCTACTATGCGAATAGTCAATGTTGGTTTAACACTAAAATTTTAAAATAATATGAAAATAAAAAATATATTTATCGCATTATTAGTAGCACTCTTTTCTCTGAGTAGCTGTTCTGATTTCTTGGAAAGAGAGCCCGATAAGATTCTCTCTGATGACCAGATTTTTAGCGATGCTATTATGATCAAATCCGTACTATCAAATTTTTACGGAAGAATTACATGGGGACAACATATTGATGATTCTTATTCTTATACGATCTTAGACGAAGCAGCAAAAACAGATGGTGGACCTGACAATCGTAGTGGATTTGAGGATGATCGCTGGAGAGTTTATGATTATACACTATTACGCAATTTAAATCAATTTCTGAAAGGTGTAAGGGCATCAACTGTATTAGATAACGCTACCCAAAAACAGTTGGAAGGTGAAGCCCGATTTATTAGAGCATGGTTATATTTTAATATGGTTCGTGGAATGGGTGGAATGCCTATTGTAGGTGACGAAGTGTTCGAATATACTCCAGGTATGGATATTACAGCTTTACAATATCCACGTTCTACTGAAGCGGAACTCTATGATTATATAATAGCTGAATGTGATGCTGTAAAAGATTTTCTTCCTGTAGATCCTTCTGTTAGAGCTGCTAGAGCTACTAAATGGGCTGCTTTGATGTTGAAGGCACGAGCCGCTGTATATGCAGGTTCTCTTGCTAACTACAACAATAAAATGACCAGTCCAATAAAAACATCGGGAGGTGAAGTAGGAATACCAGCTAATTTAGCTCAAGGATATTATCAAATAGCACTTACAGCAGCAGAAGATGTTATTAAAAGTGGTAAGTATCAATTACAACTATCTAAACCTGATGATAGGGGTCGTAATTTTTATGAAGCACTTTCTGTGAAAGAGAACAATAAAGAGGTGATCTGGGCAAGAGACTATAAATATCCCGGTCAGACAAACGGTTTTACACAAAGTAATATTCCTCCTTCTCATGCAGAAGATATTGACCGTGCTTATGCGGGTCCAATCTTAAATTTGGTTGAAGATTTTGAATATATTAACGATCGCGACGGAACTATTAAAACAAAGGATGCTAATGGTAATTATATCTTCTATGACAAACCAGAAGATGCATTTGCAAATAAAGACCCACGTCTTTGGGGTACAGTCATCTATCCGGGAGCAGTTTTCAAAGGTACACCAGTTGTTTTACAAGCAGGTCAAAAATACTTGGAAAATGGTGCATGGAAATTTAGAACCAGTGAACCAGGTGTGACTGATGATAATAAAATATTGATTACATCTGTCAACGGACCTACCACTACAAATAATCAGTTTATTAATAAAACCGGATTTTTCTTCCGTAAATTTTTAGATGAAACACCAAGTGCGTCCACTCGTGGTCGTAGAAGTGAAATGTGGTTTCCTCGCTTTCGTTTTGCAGAAGCTGTTATGATTGCAGCAGAAGCAGCATATGAACTGAATCAACCAATCAAATCACTAACATATATAAATATGATCCGTGAAAGAGCAGGTATTCAGTCTTTGACCTCAGTTACATTTAATGATATTGTACGTGAAAACAGGGTTGAGTTTGCTTTTGAAGATCACCGTTATTGGGATTTGAAACGATGGAGATTAGCCGATAAAGTATGGAATGGAGTACAAAATAGCTCAACTGCTCAACAATGGGCATTGTTCCCATATTTGGTTAATGATCCAAGTAACCTCAATAATGGCAAATGGGTGTTCGATAAAATTGCGACACATATGTCTCCAAATCCCAGAAATTTTGAAATGAAAAATTATTACAATTTCATTGATCAGGGATGGATTAACAACAATCCTAAGATTGTTAAGAATCCGTATCAATAATCATTATTTAATGAAAAATAAAATAATCATATGAAAAAATATACATATATCTTTTTGATTACAATTGCGTCATTTTTGCTTACAGGTTGCGGACTAGACAATTACGATGCACCACAATCAAAATTGCACGGAAAAATCACTTACAATGGAGAAGCATTGAGTTTAAGAGGAACAGGAGAAGCTATACAACTACAGCTTTATCAGGATGGTTATCAGCTGAAGGACAATATTCGCGTATATGTAGGTCAAGATGGTTCTTTTGAAGCGTTGCTGTTCGATGGAGAGTATAAGCTTGTTACAAGAGACAAGAATGGTCCTTGGGTAAACACTCGTGATACTATTGTTGTTAATTTAAAAGGTTCAACAGAAGTAGAGGTTAAGGTTACTCCATATTTTACAATATCAGATGAATCAATCAAACTGACTGGATCAGAATTGAATGCTACATTCAAAGTTGATAAAATTGTCAATTCAGCAAACATTGACTATGTAACTTTGTTAGTTAGCAAAACCTCATTTGTAGATGATGTAAACAATATTGCACGTAAAGATTTTAAAAACCAACAACCAGGTTCATTGAATTTGTCAATGGATTTGTCAGGTAATGCAAAAGTTGCAGATGCCAAGGCTCTTTTTGCCAGAGTTGGTGTTAGAACTGTTGGTGCTGATCAATCAATTTATTCGGATATCGTTCGTTTAAAATAAATTGTATTCAAATGAGAGGTTGCAATTTTTCATTGCGACCTCTTGTTTTTTAAAAAAATAATTATGACAATATTCAAAAACAGTATTTTCCTTTTAACAGTAGCAATATTAGTAAGCTGTTCGCAAAAAATGGTGTCTGAGAGAATAATTCCAACAGACTTAAGTACTGAATTGCGTGCGCCAGCATTTCCTTTGGTTACTGTAGATCCCTATTTTAACGCGTGGTCTTATTCAAATAATTTATATGATGATCAGCCAAGACATTGGACTGACAAGGAGTTTCCTTTGTTAGGAGCTTTAAGAGTTGACGGTGAAGTATTTCGTTTTCTAGGAAAAGAAAAGTTGCCACTTAAACCAGTACTTCCTACAGTAAAGGAAGAAAAATGGGAAGGCAAATATACTTTTGATCAACCTAAAGGAGATTCCTGGAAAAGTCTTTCATTTAATGATGATGCTTGGAAGACCGGACAATCCGCTTTTGGCACACCTAATGAACCAAAGCTCTCAACACTTTGGCAGACAAAAGACATTTGGGTGAGACGTACATTTAATCTTGATGAAGATTTAGCTGATAAAACAATATATTTGAACTTTTCACATGACGATATCTTTGAATTGTATATAAATGGGATTAAAGTTGTTGGAACAGATTATTCTTGGAAGTACAATGTGATAGAAGAATTGTCTGACGAAGTTAAGGCATCATTGAAGAAAGGTGAGAACATTATCACTGCTCATTGTCATAACAGAACCGGGGGTGGTTATGTAGATTTTGGTTTGTATGAGAGAGAAAAAGACCGTGTGTCATTTGAACAAACAGCAGAACAGAAATCTGTAAGCGTATTGCCTACCCAGACAGTCTATACTTTCGATTGTGGACAGGTTGAATTAGATGTTATTTTTACTTCACCTTTGCTATTAGATGATCTGACACTTGTTTCTCGTCCGGTTAGTTATGTTTCTTATCAGGTGAAATCAAAAGATGGCGCATCGCACGATGTTCAAGTTTATTTTGAAGCAACTTCACAATGGGCTGTTCATGATGAGAGTCAGACTGTTGATTTTGAAAAGATAGAAAAGGATGGAAGAACATTCCTTAAAACGGGTTCAGTAGAACAACCATTACTTCAAAAGAAAGGTGATGATGTAAGAATTGACTGGGGTTATTTTTATTTAACCGGTACGGCTAATGATAAATCAACACTGAATTTTGGAGATTATTGGGAAACAAAAGAAGCATTCCAAAAAAATGGTGTTATCTCTGATGCAAAACAAGAAAATCTTTCGGGGAATATGACGAAAGATATGACAGTTATTGCTTATAGTCGTGATTTGGGCAAAGTATCCGGTGATAAGAAAACGGGATATATCATGCTTGGTTATGATGATATTTATTCAATTCAATATTTTGAGAAAAACTTGAAAGGATATTGGACGAATGATGGTAAGGTAGATATTTTTCAGGCATTTAAAAGTGCTGAGACAGATTATGTATCAATCATGAAACGTTGTGATAAATTCAACCGCAGCTTATTGGCTGATGCTGAAAAAGCAGGTGGAAAAAAATATGCTGAATTGTGTGCCCTGACTTATCGTCAGGCCATTGCGGCTCATAAATTGGTGAAAGATGAAAACGGAACTCTTCTATTTTTATCGAAAGAAAATAATAGTAATGGTTCTATTGGAACAGTGGATATTACTTATCCTTCTTCTCCACTATTTTTGGTTTATAATCCTGAACTGGTAAAAGGGATGATGAATCAAATCTTTTATTACAGTGAAAGCGGAAAATGGACGAAACCTTTTGCTGCTCATGATGTGGGTACTTATCCTATAGCAAACGGACAGACATACGGTGGAGATATGCCGATTGAGGAATCCGGAAACATGTTGATTTTGGCTGCAGCTATTGCCAAATTAGAAGGTAATGCGGATTATGCTGCTAAACATTGGGATGTGCTTACTGTATGGACAGATTATCTTGTTGAAGAGGGTTTAGATCCCGATAATCAGTTATGTACCGATGATTTTGCCGGACACTTTGCACATAATGCTAATCTTTCAGTTAAGGCTATCATGGGTATTGCATCTTATGGAATGTTAGCTGATATGCAAGGGAATAAAGATGTAGCTCAAAAGTATATGGATATTGCAAGAAAAATGGCTGTAGAATGGGAATCAATGGCAAATGATGGAGATCATTATAAACTTACATTCGATAAAGCCGGAACTTGGAGTCAAAAATATAATTTAATTTGGGATAAAATGTTAGGATTTAATATCTTTGACCCTGTAATTGCCAAAAAAGAGATGGCTTATTATTTGACTAAACAAAATGAGTACGGTTTACCACTAGATAACCGCGCTACATACACAAAATCGGATTGGATTATGTGGACTGCTTCTTTAACGGGAGACATTAATGATTTTAATGCGTTGGTGGATAATGTCTATAAATATGCAAATGAAACACATTCTCGTGTTCCTGTGAGCGATTGGCATGATACAAAGACGGCTGAAAGAATGAATTTCAAAGCGCGTTCAGTTGTTGGTGGATATTACATGAAGCTGCTGGAACAAAAGCTGATGAATGATAATAAATAAGTATAATGAATAGAATTTATTTGTCCTTGTTGTTTCTGGTTGGGTTTATTCCTTTAGGCGCACAGAATAATATGAAGGTTACATTGGTGGATAGACCTGCAACGCAGGCTATCCATTCCAATTATACACAAAATCGTGCACCGTTGTTGCCTCAGTATTTTATGAAGCTACCGGTGGGGGATGTGAAACCTAAGGGTTGGATTGAGCGTTTTCTGGAGCTGCAGAAAAATGGGCTGAACGGTCACTTGGGTGAAATTAGTGCCTGGCTGGATAAGGATAATAATGCTTGGTTGGGTACAGGTACAGATTATGGTTGGGAAGAGGTGCCTTATTGGTTGAAAGGTTATGGAAATATGGCATATATCCTGGACGATAAGAAAATGATTGATGAGACTAAATCGTGGCTCGAGTCAGTTTTCAAAAGTCAACGTGAGGATGGCTATTTTGGTCCCTATATAGAAAAAAATGGTAAACCTGATTTATGGGGTAACATGATCATGATCTGGTGTCTGCAATCGTATTTTGAATATTCGAAGGATAAACGAGTAATTGATTTGATGACGAATTATTTCAAATGGCAGTTAGCGTTACCAGATGATAAATTTCTTGAAGATTATTGGGAAAACAGTCGTGGCGGTGATAACTTGCTGAGTGTCTATTGGCTTTACAATATTACCGGTGACAAGTTTTTACTGGAATTGGCCGAAAAAACGCATAAAAATACGGCTAACTGGCGTCAACGTTCTACACTACCGAATTGGCATAATGTAAACATAGCGCAAAGTTTTCGTGAACCGGCAACTTACTTCATGTACTCTAAGGATTCTACTGACTTGATGGCTACTTATAACGCACATCAATTAATCAGAAATTCGTTTGGTCAAGTTCCGGGTGGTATGTTTGGAGCAGATGAAAATGCGCGAATGGGGTATATCGACCCGCGTCAAGGTACAGAAACTTGTGGTTTTGTAGAGCAGATGGCCTCTGATGAGTTTTTGTTGTTAATGACGGGCGATCCATTTTGGGCTGAACATTGCGAGGAGGTCGCGTTTAATTCATATCCGGCTGCTGTAATGCCGGACTTTAAATCGCTGCGTTACATTACTTCTCCTAATCATACTGTCAGTGATTCAAAAAATCATCATCCTGGTATTGATAATCGTGGACCCTTTTTGGCAATGAATCCTTTTAGTAGTCGCTGTTGTCAACATAATCATGGTCAGGGTTGGCCTTATTTCATTGAACATCTTATCATGTCTACTTCCGACAATGGTATAGCTGCTGCAATTTACGGGGCATGTGAAGCAACAGTCAAAGTTGCTAATGGTAAAACAGTTGAAATAATTGAAGAAACTAACTATCCATTTGAAGAATCTATTCGTTTTAAATTAAAAACCTCAGGAAAAGTGAAATTTCCACTTTATCTTAGAGTGCCTTCGTGGACAAGTAACGCATCTGTTTCTATCAATGGTAAGGCAGTTAATAAAACGTTAGAAAACGGTAAATATGTTTGCATTGAAAGGGAATGGAAAAATGGTGATGTTATCGTTTTCAATGTACCGATGGAATTATCTCAGTCGGTATGGCATGTGAATCAAGATAGCAGAAGTATCAACTATGGTCCGTTAACTTTCTCTCTGAAGATTAAAGAAAATTATGTGAAAGTAGGCAGTGTAGAAACGGCTATTGGTGATTCGAAATGGCAAAAAAATGCTGACGCAAGTAAATGGCCGAGTTTTGAAATTTATCCGGGAAGTGACTGGAACTATGCTTTGGTGATGGATGATTCTGTTCCGTTGGAAGAGAATTTTGAAGTGGTAAAAACGGCATGGCCTTCTGATAATTTTCCATTTACGGTAGATAGTGCTCCTATTGAGATTAAAGCGAAAGGGAAAAAGATTTCTCAATGGAAAATTGATCAATATGGTCTTACGGGTGAACTTCCTATTAAGGAGGACAGGACATTTGAAAAAACGGAAGAAATTACATTAATTCCTATGGGTGCGGCAAGATTAAGGATTTCTGCTTTTCCCGTTTACAACAAATAAACTTTAATATTTTTCATTTTTATGGATAGGTTGAAAACTGTATTTGTTTCTTTATTATTTTTCGTACTATTGATAAATAATATTATTGTTTCGGCCTATCCAAATTATTCATTTAAACATTATAATATTAATAACGGTTTATCGCAAAATACGGTTAGGTCAATTTTTCAGGATAACCAGGGTTTTATGTGGTTTGGAACAAAGGATGGGTTGAACAGATTTGATGGCTCATCTTTTAAGGTCTTTAAGTTTTCGCCTAACGGGAAGCTGAACGATAATGTTTTTCATCGTATTCTGCAAGATAAGAACGATAATATCTGGGTATCCACTGAAGAAGGGGTGTATATCTATGATTTGCGCAAGGAAGAATTTCACCGCTTTAATCGCATGACTATCGGAAATGATTCTGTAAATAGTGTGGTTACGGATATGGTTGCTGATCGTGACGGTGATATTTGGATGTCGGTAGAGGGCAAAGGTATATATCATTATAATCTTGTGGAAGATGTGCTTAATTTTTATGTGATTCCCATTGTAAAAGATGGAATGAAAATAGTTAGTTTATGCGCCGATAATGATAGTGGTATATGGGTTTTTCCTTACTCATCTCCCTTTATGCACATCAATAAAAAAACAAAGGAAATAACACGATTTAATCTGGCTGATGATCAGTCATTAATTCGTCAGGTGGGTGAGGTGTCGGATGTTTTCCTTGATCAATATAATCTGTTGCTCGTGGCAACATCTCAAAAGGGTTTAATCGCTATCAATACTATTAATAAAACACATAGGGTGATACTAGACAAAGATGAACATGGTAATGATTTATTTATAAGGTGTATAGAAAGGATTGATGCTAATACCCTTTGGATTGGTACAGAGTCGGGAATTTTTATTTATAATACAGAAACGAAGGAGGTAATAAATTTGAAACATGAGAATTTAGTACCTGGTTCTTTGTCTGATAACGCAATTTATTCTATTTATAAGGATAAAGAAGGTGGTGTATGGGTCGGCTCTTACTTTGGGGGTGTTGATTATTATTCAAACCGAAATAACAACTTTGAACTGTTTTACCCTTCTACTGACGCAAATAGTATAAAGGGAAATAGGGTGAGAGAGTTTTGTACTGCTCCAAACGGCAAAATCTGGATTGGTACAGAAGACGGTGGACTTAACCTGTTTGATCCTACAACAGGAATTTTTGAACCGCTTCCTCAACCGTTGAGGACTTTATATACAAATATTCATGCTTTGCATGATGATGGAGATTATCTTTGGATTGGTGCTTTTACCAAGGGACTGAGCAGATATAATTTGAAATCAGGTGAGCTTGTAACATATACGCATTCTATTGATCCGCATTCAATCAGTCAAAACAGTACGTTTACGCTGTGTAAAGACAAACAAGGAATGTTATGGGTTGGTACGTTGGCAGGTGTAGATATATTTGATGATAAAAAAGATCAATTCAACAGGATAGAAAAGTTGAAAGGTATGTCTATTTTGGATATTTTTGAGGATAGTCATGGTTTTATCTGGATATCTACTTTTTTAAATGGTCTTTATAGATTTAATCCGGCTACAAAAGAATGGAAAGTATTTGTTCACAACACAATGGATCCGGAGAGTTTACCTTATAATAAAACAACATCTGTTTACGAAGATAGCAAAAGAAGATTGTGGGTTACGACGCAAGGTGGTGGATTTGGGCTTTTTGACAGGGATAAAGAAATTTTTTCTACTTTTAACAGCACTGATGGATTACCAAACGATGTGATTTACCAGATTGTGGATGAAGATGATGGTACGCTTTGGTTATCTACCAATTCGGGTCTTGTACAGTTTGATGTGGATAAAAAAACTTTTAAAAACTATACGGTTAATAATGGTTTTAAGACTAACCAATTCAATTATCAATCGAGTTATAAAGATAAAAATGGAAATATTTATTTTGGGTCGTTGATGGGTTTTGTAAGGTTCAATCCGTCGCTATTTAATGACACAGAATCGACAGCTCCACTTATTTTTACTGATCTCTTTGTGAACAATTTAAGGATAAACCCGACTGATAACAAATCGCCCTTGAAACAGAGCATTATGTATACCGATAAAGTGAGTCTATCACATAAACAGAACTCTCTCAGTGTACGTTTTGCACGATTCAATTACTCAGGCGCAGATATAGACCAGATTTTTTATATGCTGGAAGGTTTTGATGATACATGGATTCCTGCTGTAGATAATCAACCTATTGTGTACTCAAACTTAAAACCGGGTAATTATAAACTTGTGCTTGGAATTGCGGGCGAAGATCTCAATGATCCTGTAAAAAGTGTGAAGTCGCTCTCTATCAAAATAAAGCCTCCTTTCTGGCTGAATGGATGGGCTTTCTTGTTTTATTTTTTACTTGTTATACAGACAACATTTCTGTTGATACGATATATTTCAAGACGTAATAGACTTAAAGAAAAGGTGAGGATGAGGGATTTTGAACAACAGAAAGAAAGAGAATTGTATCAGTCCAAAATCAATTTTTTTACAAATTTGACGCATGAGATCCGTACTCCTCTTACCCTGATAAAGGCACCTCTGGATTATGTGTTGATGACGGAGAATATTCCAGATAATGTGAAGGAGAATTTGCAGATTATGAGTAAAAATACGAGCAGACTTCTCAATCTTACCAAACAACTGTTGGATTTCCGAAAGACGGAGTCGGAAGCGTATCTGCTAAGTCTTAAAACACAAAACGTGACTGAATTGATTAGGGAATCGGTACTTCGTTTTACCCCGCTGGCGAAGCAAAAAAATGTATTTTTGGAAATAGACCTTCCTCCATCTGATATGTTTGTCCAACTGGATAAAGAGGCTTTTTTGAAGATCATTAGCAATCTGTTGAGTAATGCAATTAAGTATTGTGATCATTACGTTCGTTTGGAAGCGAACATTAAAGATAACGAAATACAGGAGTTTAATTTGATAACAGAAAATGATGGAGAGTTAATACCTCCTTCTTATGAAGTGGAGATTTTTAAACCTTTTATACAAATTGAAACTGGAAAGGATAAAAACGTTTCAGGAACAGGAATCGGACTAGCGCTTGCAAGTTCTTTAGCTGATCTGCATGGCGGGTCGTTGATGCTTGAAAATGATACTGATTATAATCGATTCCATCTGAAATTACCAGTTGGTAACATACAGTATATAGATGATGAAGCGCTTGAATTGGATAATAAAAAGATTCAAATCCAAATAAATGAGGATACTCAAAGAAAAGAGGCTACTATTTTATTAGTTGATGATGATGTTGAGTTACTTCAATTTGAGGCGAAATTCCTTTCGGAAAGGTATAATGTAATTGTTGCAGAAAATGGTGTTCAGGCGTTGGAACAACTGAAGAAATCGAATGTGAATCTGATTGTTACGGATGTGATGATGCCCGAAATGGATGGTTTTGCTTTTACTGAAAAAGTGAAATTAGATATTGAATATAGCCATATCCCTGTAATTTTGCTTACTGCAAAAGTGATGGCACAAGCTAAAGTGCAGGGTTATGAACTTGGTGCCGATGCTTATCTGGAGAAACCTTTTTCTGTGGAAGTGTTGCTTGCACGTATAAATAACTTGCTACAAAACAGAGAAAAGCTTAGAGAAACATTCTTAAAACATCCTTTTATTGGTATAAACACTGTAGCTTTGACCAAATCGGATGAGGCTTTTATTACAAAGTTGAATGAGGTGATTCATGATAATCTGTCTGATTCTGATTTTAATGTGGAAGATATGGCGGAACGTTTTAACATGAGTAGGGCTAGTTTTTATCGAAAAGTAAAAGGAGTGTTGGATTTGACGCCTAATGAATATATCCGGGTGGAACGGTTGAAAAAAGCGGCTCAGTTATTGAAAGATGATGAGCATAAAATTAACGAGATCTGTTATATGGTGGGATTTAATTCTCCCTCGTATTTCGCGAAATGTTTTTATCAACAGTTTGGTATTTTACCAAAGGATTTTCAGGAACAGAAATGATTTTGAGAAGTTATTGTTATTTTTTGACTAAATTTTAATCAAAATGAAGCAGAATTGATACTATTTTCGTATCCGAAAAATTTTAAATATCCTAAAATAATTATTTATGAGAAAAATTTTGACTATTTTATTTACAGTTTTTTTAACTTTCAATCTCTCGGCTCAGTGGCAACCGGCGGGAGACAAAATCAAAACGTCGTGGGCTTCACAAATTGATGTGAAAAACGTACTTCCTGAATACCCAAGACCTATTATGGAACGGTCCGAATGGCAGAACCTTAATGGTTTGTGGAATTATGCAATCCAACCTGTAGGAAAACAAAAACCTGCAAGTTTTGATGGTGAGATTTTGGTACCTTTTGCTGTTGAATCCAGTCTTTCTGGTGTTCAGAAAAGAGTGGGAACCGACAATGAATTATGGTATCAACTTGAATTTACAGTTCCTTCTAAATGGAAAAACAACAAGGTTTTGCTTCATTTTGGTGCTGTAGATTGGAAAGCTGATGTATGGGTGAACGATGTAAAAGTGGGTCAACATAAGGGTGGCTATACTCCTTTTTCATTTGATATTACTGCAGCACTTCAAAGCGGCAATAATAGCCTTGTAGTAAAAGTATGGGATCCTACCGATCAAGGTTTCCAACCCCGTGGTAAACAGGTGAACAAACCTGAAGGTATCTGGTATACTCCGGTTACAGGAATTTGGCAAACTGTTTGGTTGGAACCCGTTCCTGAAACATATATCGAAAACCTCAAAATTACACCGAATATCGATAACAAAACTTTGAAAGTAGAAGCAATAACAAATGCTGTTTCTTCGACAGATAAGATTGAAGTAATTGTAAAGGAAGGTGGTAAAGTGATTGCAACTGCTAAATCAATCAATAATCAACCTGTTGAAATTACTATGCCGGAGAATGTGAAATTATGGTCGCCTAATTCTCCAAACCTTTATGATGTTGAAGTAGTTCTTTGGAATGGTGGTAAACAAGTAGATAAAGTACAGAGTTATGCAGCTATGCGCAAGTACTCTATAAATCGTGATAACAAAGGCATCGTTCGTCTTCAGCTAAATAACAAAGCCTTATTCCAATTTGGACCACTCGACCAAGGTTGGTGGCCTGATGGACTTTATACTGCACCTACTGATGAAGCATTGGAGTATGATATTATTAAAACAAAAGATTTCGGTTTCAACATGATTCGCAAACATGTGAAGGTAGAACCTGCACGCTGGTATACTCATTGTGATCGTCATGGTATAATTGTTTGGCAGGATATGCCAAGTGGTGACAGAGGTCCGGAATGGCAGATGCATCAATATTTTACAGGCACAGACCGTGTACGTTCAGTTGAATCTGAAGATAATTACCGTAGAGAATGGAAAGAGATTATAGATTATCTTTATTCATATCCTTCTGTAGGAGCTTGGGTTCCGTTTAACGAAGCTTGGGGTCAATTTAAAACTATTGAGATAGCTGAATGGACAAAACAGTATGATCCTACACGTTTAGTGAATCCAGCAAGTGGTGGTAACCATTACACAGTTGGAGATATGGTTGACTTACATAATTATCCACATCCAAGCATGTATCTGTATGATGCTCAACGAGCAACTGTATTGGGTGAATACGGCGGAATTGGTTGGGCTAATAAAGAACACCTATGGGAACCAGACAGAAACTGGGGATACGTTCAATTTAACAGTTCAAAAGAGGTTGCTGATGAATATGTTAAATATGCTGAAGAATTAAAATATCTGATTCGTCAAGGTTTCTCAGCTGCTGTTTATACCCAAACCACTGATGTGGAAATGGAAGTAAATGGATTAATGACTTACGACAGGAAATTGGTAAAGGTTGATGAAGCACGTGTGAAAAAAGTGAATCAGGAGATTTGTAATATCTTGAATGATTAATGTTTTTCTTTTCACAGTTTATTATAATACTCTTCCTGTAGAGTGTAAATACAGGTCCCTGTAAGACGGGATGCTCTTTAACTGAGCTTGTCTTCTAAATAATGTTAAATTGAATTTATATAGGAGGGGAATATTTATATTTAAAATATAAATATCCCCACCTATATATTTTTTAACCTATAATCGTTATATAATCCCTTTTTTTTTGAATTGTTTCTTTTATAAAAAGAAATTTATTAAACTTGTACTTGATAATAAATCCTCAAGATCATTGTGATGTTGATGGTTGACTGTCTGTTGAATTAAACGAGCCTGATTATTTATAACGATGGTTATTCTAAGTTTTTATAACCATGAGATAAAATTTACTATATTATGAAAAATTATAATGCAGTTTTATTTGTTTTTATGTTTGTAATAGTGGGTAACGTTAATCCTTGCACCACAGCCGTTATATCAGCTAAATCGTCTTCTGATGGACGAAGCATGATTTGGAAACTTCGCGATACTGGTGAACTTGAAAACTGTTTTCGATATTTTGATGACGGAAAATATAGTTATATCGGATTGATAAATTCCTCAGATAAGACAGGTGAAAATGTTTGGGGAGGTTCAAATAGTGCTGGTTTTGCTATTATAAACAGCGCGTCGTATAATGTGAATAAAGGTGACACTACTTCATTGAAGGATATGGAGGGAGTGTTTATGAAACTAGCGTTACAGACATGTGCGTCGTTGCAGGATTTGGAAAAACTGCTTGACGAATATCCAAAGCCATACGGATTAGCGACACATTTTGGTGTGATAGATGTTCACGGTGGAGCTGCCTTTTACGAAGTAAATAATCAGACATGGACTAAATTCGATGCCAACACTGATCCGAATGGTTATGTGATTCGTACAAATTATTCGGAAACAGGAACTTTAGATGAAGGTAACGGCTATATTCGACGTCAGGCTGCCGAAAAAATCTTCGCGGATGCCAAACAATATAATCGACTAAATTATAAGACTATCGTACAGGAGTTTACACGTTGTTTTTATCATCCTATTTTTGGTCTGGATTATCGGAAAATATACCAATCTTCAAATCCTGAAACTGATTTTGTTGCATCTACAGATTTTATTACACGTAATAGCTCGGCGTCTTCAATTATTGTTCAGGGAACAAGAAAAGGAGAATCGCCTGAAATGACAACAATTTGGGGACAAGTTGGTTTTCCTGAAACGTGTGTCGTAATGCCAATGTGGGTTCATGGTGGTAATAATATTCCACAATTGTTGCAATATAAGGATACCATCAAAAACAGTCGGCTCAATATGTATGCATTAGATTGGAAAAATGAAGCTTATCCTGTTGAACATTCAGATGGTTATCATTACCTGAAGATAACTCGACTCGTTAATTCACAGGGCACTGGTTACGTTCAGCGGATTGAACATTTGGAAAAAATGATTTTCATAATGACTGAAGAAAAAATGGGAAAGTGGCGCAAAAAAACACCAGAGGCAAATGAAATCAATGTTTTTTATGATGAACTGAATAAAATTGTGAATGAATTTTATTTCAAAGAAAATTAAGAAATATATTTACTTATAAATACCTACAAGTAAATACATTATACATAGATATTTACTGTTTCACAAAAATGAAAATAATTAACAAAATAGTTGTTTTTGTAGAAATATTTTTGTATATTTGTAATTATATATAATCCTGTTATAAATTCTATCATGATGAAAATACACTTTAAGCATATATGCTGTTTTTTATGTTTTCCTTTTCTTGTTTTATTAAAACCTGATTTACAAAATCCGGATATATTAATTTTTGGAGGGAGGTACAAGCGGAATAACTGCAGGTAAATTCGTCACGTCTTGGTGTTGAAAGTGTGATAAAAGGAGAATCGAAATTCACGGTATAACCAAAATTAACCAATATATAATCAATTAATCATTTAAAAACAATAATTATGACAAGCTTTTCGCGAAGAGATTTTTTAAAAAAAGCAGTTATTGGTACCGCAGGAATTACCATTGTACCTAATTCTGTGTTGGGTAAATCTTTTGGGCATACTTCACCCAGCGATAAACTCAACATTGCAGGGATTGGAGTAGGAGGTGTCGGGAGTCGTAACCTGGCAAATATGGAAACTGAAAATATTGTTGCCCTTTGTGACGTTGACTGGGGTTATGCCGCTAATATGTTCAATAAATAGGACCATGCAAGGTTTTTGTAAACTAGCCAAAGCTAAAATAAAAGATAGTTGCCATATGGTTGCTGGTGGACTTGATGTTGGTAATTGGGATAGCAATAATGAAGCTACTTCTCAACAAGAAAATCAAGCTATAGTTAATTCTGTAAAAGCTTGTATGGATGAAGTTGATGGATATTTCTTGTTTGATATGATTCATTTAAAATTAGCGAATCAGTGGAAATATGCAAAAGAAGGTATTACTATCGCTACGACCAAATGAGAACAGTGAGTACTAAAAAAATTAAATTAGTAATGAATAAATATTTTCATTTATTTGTAATATTTTTCCTTTTATATGGAATGTTGTCTTTTCAAATTACAGATAAACCGATATCTGAAGAAACATCACCAAGACTTATGTGGATTGATGCAACAGCAAACATTGAGCGATTCAATAATAAAGATACGATTGATTTTTATCTTGAAAAATTGAAAGATTTAGGTTTTACTGATATAGTAGTTGATATGCGTCCAATTTCCGGACATGTACTTTATGATAGTAGATATGCTCCCAAGTTGAAGGAATGGAAGGGTAAAGAAATTAGGTATACATTTGATTATTTAGGTTATTATATTGAAAAAGCACATAATATTGGATTAAAAGTTCAAGCTTCGATGAATACTTTTGTGGCAGGGCATAATTACTTTGATAGGGGTCCGATATATGAAGAGAATAAGTCTGATTGGGCCTCAACAGTATATCCTCCAAATGAAGAAGTTAAGTTTATTCCCATAACACAAGAGAAAGAGAAATATTCTGCAATGGTTAATCCTGTTAATTCTGAATTTCAGGAATATATTTTGAACATTTTTAAAGAAATAGTTGTGAAATATGCTGATCTTGATGGAATTATTCTTGATCGTGTTCGCTATGATGGTTTTACAGCTGATTTTTCTGAACTATCACGCGATAAGTTTGAAGAATATATGGGTAATAAAATGGACGTTTTTCCTGATGATATCTACCGATGGAAGAAAAATAAAAATGGAGAGTTTTATCCTGAAAGAGGAAAATACTTTCTTCAATGGATTGAATGGAGAACTTCTGTTATATATGATTTTATGATAAAAGCTAAACATACAATAAAATCAATAAATCCGTATATTTCATTTGGAACTTATGCAGGTGCTTGGTATTCTACTTATTTTGAAGTTGGAGTGAATTTTGCTAGTAAAAAATTTGATCCTTCTAAATATTTTGATTGGGCAAGTCCAAATTATTTGAAATATGGATATGCTGAAGTATTAGATCAATTTGTTGTAGGAAACTATTATGCTGCAATTGCTAAAGATGACTACATTATTAAAAATTCTGAAATAATGAATGAAACTGATATACGTGCTCAGAAAAATCCCTGGTATTCTGTTGAAGGTTCTAATGAATATTTAAGAACTATAATGGGTGATAAAAGATTTATTGGAGGAATTCTTGCCAGTCAGTTTTATGAAAATCCTGAGGGATTGACTGAGTCTATAAAGATGAATCTCAATACTTCGGATGGTTTGATGATTTTTGATATCGTTCATATTATCGAAAAAGACATGTGGAAATATGTTGAAAAAGGAATGTCGTAAGGTGTTGGAATTGAATGAGGTATGCTGATCTTTTTAAATTAATACAAATAATTTTACAATATGAAATATTATATCTTATTTTTTATAGCTCTTTCTTATACTACTTCTATTTATTCTCAAATAATTTATTATGATGCCGCTCAATTTCCACTGATAGGTAAAATTTCAAATTTGACTGAAACACGATATGAACGTCTACCAGCTGATTTAAAAGATATTTGCCGATCTCCAGTTTGGAATTTAGGGAAAAACTCTTCTGGATTGGCTGTAAGGTTTCGTTCAAACAGTACGAGTATTTCAGCAAAATGGGAGGTGCTTTCGAATATTCAAATGAATCATATGACTGATACCGGAATCAAAGGACTTGATTTATATGCTTGGCAATCAGATCACTGGCAATTTGTGAATTCGGGGAGACCTTCAGACAAGTTGAATGATAAAATAATTATCCAGAATATGAACCCAATTGAAAGGGAGTATTTATTATTTTTACCATTGTATGATGGTTTGGTAACTCTATCAATTGGTGTTGATTCAACGGCTTATATTGACCAACCCAAGTTAAATTTAATTCGAACAAATAATCCAATTATTGTTTATGGCACAAGCATTACTCAAGGTGGTTGTGCTTCTCGACCTGGAATGTCATATACAAATATTCTTTCAAGAAAGCTAAATATGGAAATAATTAATCTTGGTTTTAGTGGAAATGGAAAGCTTGATTATGAAATTGCTGAATTAATGTCGAAAAGACATGATGCCGCGTTGTTTGTACTTGATTTTATTCCCAATGTGACTTCTGACCAAATTAAGGAAAGAACAGCAAACTTTGTTTCAATTCTGAGAAAAGAAAATCCAAAGACACCCATTTTATTTATAGAAACTGTATTTTTCCCTCATGCATTTTTCGATTATACAACAAAAAATATTATAAATGAAAAGAATATTGTATTGCGCAATGAATTTGATAAACTTAAAAAAGCAGGCAATAAAAATATTTATTATCTAGAAGGAAAAAATTTGATAGGTAATGATATGGAAGCAACTGTGGATGGAGTTCATTTTACAGACTTGGGTTTTAATAGAATGGCTATTATTTTACAAAGAAAAATAGAAAAAATATTAAAATAGATCGTTTATTAATTCAATTTATGTTTGTTTTTTATTAATTGATTTTTGTAAACAAATGGTTACGATGGTAAAATAAGGAAACTAATTTGAAGATGCATAAAAGATACCATTTGGAATTATGAACTTTTATTTGAAAATATGTTGTTAAACATATAAAAAGCTTTTGATATTATGATTGGAATGAGTAATTTTGAATTTAATAACTGTAAAAAACACACTAAAGTTGTTTTTTCTTATTACCAAATAACTTATGAAGTTAAATAAAGTGTTTATTACCACGATTTTGTTATTTGCTATAGTTTCGTGTTCTAGTTTAAAAAATAACCAGGATAGCACGATGGCTAAAAATGTGAAAAAAGTTCCATTTGGAGATCCGTATATTATGTTGTTTGATAATGTTTACTATGCCTATGGTACACATTCCGAAAATGGAATTGAAGTTTATACTTCTAATGACCTGTTAAAATGGAAAAAAGAGAATCATCTTGCTTTACACAAGGATGATTCGTACGGAGAAAAATGGTTTTGGGCTCCAGAAGTGTATAATGTAAATGGAAAATTCTATATGTATTATACCGCCGAAGAACGTATTTGCGTGGCTATTTCAGATTCACCATTAGGACCTTTTAAACAAGCAGTCCAGCAACCAATGCTTGAAAAAGAAAAAGCAATTGATAACTCTTTATTCATAGATGATGATGGAAAGCCATATTTGTTTTTTGATCGATTTAACGATGGATTAAATATATGGGTAGCAGAGTTGGAAGATGATTTAATAACAATTAAGCTTGAAACGATGCATCCATGTATCCATGTATCACAATCTTGGGAAGAAGTATGGCCTAGAGTTAATGAAGGAGCATTTGTGTTGAAACACAAGGGAGTCTATTATATGACTTATTCGGCAAATAGTTATGAAAGTCACTTTTATGGCATTGGTTGTGCAGCAACAACAGATATTAAGTCTGGATGGAATAAATATTTGGATAATCCTTTATTACAAAAACCTAAGAATTTAGTAGGTGTAGGTCATAGCGCTATGTTTATAGACAAAATGGGTGATTTGAGAATTGTATTTCATGCACATAATGATTCAAATAATATTCATCCAAGACATATGTATATTGGAAAAGCAAAGTTTAAAAAAGTTGGTGGAGTTGAGAAATTAATTATTTCTCAAGATTTTATAATTCCTGAAATAATGGAATAATTAGATTTATTGGCCTATTGTATGACTAATGGAAAAAAGAAATATTTTTTATACCCTTCGACAATATTAGCATTTCTATGCATATGTTTCTAAATTAAATAATGATGAATAGAAAGATTAAAATTATAGTTTGGAAGGTTATGATTATTTAGAATTAGTTCATAATCAATTTGAAATAGATATTAAATTCAATTCATTATTATAAGAAATTTAATCAATAAATATGAAAATCATAAATAATTCATTTTTTACATTTGTAATGTTATCATCGATTGTTTTTTTGTTTTCATGTAATAAAAAACCAAAAGATGAAAATGTAGACAATAGTCAACTCCGTGACGTTTGGAATGAACAAAAAGCAAATGAATGGTATAAAGGATTGGGTTGGCTACGTGGTGCTGATTATATTCCTAGTACAGCAATTAATCAATTAGAGATGTGGCAGGATGACACTTTTGATCCTGTAACGATAGATCGTGAGTTAGGTTTGGCAGAAGATATTGGATTTAATTCTATGCGCGTGTATCTTCATCATTTAGCGTGGCAAGTTGATAGTACCGGATTTAAAAAAAGAATGAAAGAGTATTTGAATATTTCAGATAAACACGGTATTTCAACTTTATTTGTTTTTTTTGATGATTGTTGGAATACAACTTATCAAACTGGAATACAACCAGAACCAAAACTTGGAATACATAATTCAGGTTGGATATGCGACCCTGGTGATTCAATTCATATAAATCCGGAAATGATTACAACATTGGAAAAATATGTAAAGGATATTCTAACTACATTCGCAGATGATAAACGAATTGTTTTATGGGATTTATACAATGAACCTGGAAATTCAGGTTATGGCAATAAGAGTTTACCTTTAGTTGAAAAAGTATTTTCATGGGGTAGGGAAATTAATCCTTCTCAACCTTTATCCATGGGAATATGGAGTTGGAATTTAAAAGAGCTTTCAGATTTTCAAGTTAAGAATTCTGATGTAATTACTTATCATAATTATGGAGATTCTATCGATCATAAACGATTTATTGACACATTAAGAACACTTTCTCAAAAACCACTTATTTGTACAGAATATATGGCTCGTACGCGCAAAAGTTTATTTAAAGATATAATGCCAATATTAAAACGAGAGAATATAGGTGCTTATAATTGGGGACTAGTTGATGGTAAAACAAATACAAAATATGCTTGGGATACACCTATACCTAATGGAACAGAGCCGAAATTATGGTTTCACGATATCTTCAAAAAAGATGGAACTGCCTATAATCAAGAGGAAATTGATTTAATAAAAAGTTTAACAAAATAAAATTTATGAAAAAAGTAATTATTACAATTGCGCTATTTATATGTGTTTCACTAGCATTTTCACAAGATTATGGTTTAATCCCAAAACCCTTGGAATTATTTGCTGGACAGGGATTCTTTACTGTCGACTCAAAAACTCAAATTATATATAATGATAAATCCTCTATTAAAAATATAGAATTTTTAAATGCATTTTTAGATGAGAATTATAATGTTAAATTAAAAACTAAACAATCTTCAAAAATCAATAAAGGCATAAATTTTATTTTAGATAATAAATTTGATAATGAACAATATGAATTAAATATCAATGATAATCAAGTGATTATTAAGGGTGGCAACGCAGGCCTTTTCTATGGATTACAAACGCTTTTACAATTAATGCCATTAGAAAAATCAAAAAGATTATTATTACCTCAACTTGAAATAAATGATAAACCTCGCTTTAGTTACAGAGGTGCAATGTTGGACGTAGGACGCTATTTTTTTACACCTAATGAAGTAAAACGTTTCATTGATTTAATGTCAGATTACAAACTTAATGTCTTTCATTGGCATTTGACTGAAGATGCAGGATGGAGAATAGAAATTAAAAAATATCCATTACTTACTCAAATTGGTGCTTGGAGAAGAGGAACTCAGCAGGATCATTCAAAGGAATCATTTAATAGATTACCTCACGGTGGATTTTATACACAAGATCAGATTAAAGATATTGTTGCTTATGCAGAAGATAGAAAAATAACAATTATTCCAGAAATAGATATGCCTGGTCATACAATGTCAATTTTGGCTGCATATCCCGAAATTTCATGTTCTGGAGGACCATTTAAAGTGTTAGAAACATGGGGTATTCAAGAAGAAATTTTGTGCGCAGGAAATGAACAAACATATCAATTTGTTGAAGATGTACTGGATGAATTGATAGATTTGTTTCCTTCAGAAATAATTCATATTGGAGGTGATGAAGCACCCAAAACAAGATGGCATGAATGCCTTAAATGTCAGGCAAAAATCAAGTCGGAGAATTTGAAAGATGAACATGAATTACAGAGTTATTTTATTAAAAGAATAGGCTCTTATTTACAAACAAAAGGAAAAAAAATGTTAGGTTGGGATGAAATTATGGAAGGTGGTATTGCCTCGAATGCAATGATTATGAGCTGGAGAGGAGAGAAAGGTGGTATAGAAGCTGCAAATTTGCATCATGAAGTTGTTATGGCTCCTTCCAATTATATGTATATAGATTATTATCAGGGTAATAGTGAAACTGAACCCGTAAACATTGGTGGTAATCTTCCATTAGAGAAAGTTTATAATTACGAACCACTATCTTCTCAAATATCGGTAGAAAATCAAAAATATGTAATTGGTCTTCAAGGAAATTTGTGGGCTGAGTTTGTACATAGTGAAACAAAAGCTGATTATATGGCATATCCCCGGTTATTAGCTGTAGCAGAAATTGGATGGAGTGATGCTAAAAAAGATTACTCCGATTTTCAAAAAAGAATGAGCCAAAATTTAATGTGGCTCGAAAAGAAGAATGTGAATTATAGAATTCCAGAGCCTATAGGTTTTAAGGATGTTGAATCAACCGAAAAAAGAATAATTGTAGATCTTGTACCTTCAATTCAAGAATCCATAATTTATTATACTTTGAATGGTGATGATCCTCTTATACATGGAAAAGAATATGATTCTCCATTTAGTGTTTCTCTATCTGAAGAAAAACCTGTAGAAATAAAATGTGTAGTTAGGACTAAAAAAGGAAGAGTTAGCGGTACATATTCTGCAAAATATTCATTAAAAAAATAATGAGATTTATTGATAGTATATTTAGTTTAATGAAAAAAATAATATCTATAATTGTACTATTTATTACAAGTATATCGCTTTTTGCTCATTGGCAACCAAATTCTTTTAAGAATAACAGTTATACTATCGAATGGAATAAAGAAACTTTGGTCTGTATCTCGGAAGAAGGATGTTATCCCAGAATGGAAAGATTAAGTGATAAATCACTAATAGTTGTATATGAAAACTTAAAAGGTGATGTTCTTGCAAAAAAGAGTTTTGATGAAGGACAAACTTGGTCAAAAGCAACAACAGTTTATTCACATTTTGAATATAAAGAAGCTAATCAAATTACCAATGTAAGAATTGCAAATCCAGAGTTGATAAGTTTACCAAATGGTGATATTTTGTTTGCTTGTAATTTACGACCAGATAAAGAAGGGATCTTTCCTTTATCAATTTCTATTAAAAGAAGTACAGATAAAGGTAACTCTTGGCATAACGCTAAAGTAGTATATGAAGCAGATTCACGTTTTAAGGATGGATGTTGGGAACCATCATTTTTGTTATTGCCTGATGGAACATTGCACTTATACTTTGCAAATGAGAATCCATATAAAGATTCGGATGATCAAGAAATTTCTATGATTTCATCTAAAGACTACGGTAAAAGATGGACTTCTAAAATAACAAAGGTCTGTTATAGAGTTAAACATAGAGATGGAATGCCTGTCGCAATCATAGATAACGATGAAATATTTGTGCTAATCGAAGATAATGAAGTTGCGCAATTTAAACCTTATATTGTTAAAAGTTCAATTTATAATGCGTGGGAGAAACCTGTCTTGAGCAATTCCAAAAATAGATATGCCGCATTAGACAAACCATTACATGAAAGTGTTTATGCAGGAGCTCCATATTTTATACGAATGGATAACGAATTATTTGTTATATCATATCAAACTACTGAGAATAGAACTTCCAATTGGGAGTTATCCGCAATGGAAGTGGCGATAAGTGATAGTCCTCAAAATTTCAAGAATCCCTCACGTCCTTTTGATGTTCCTTTGTCAAAAGAAGCAAAATGGAATTCTCTAACTGATTTAGGCAATAATGTAATTGCAGCCCTATCTTCAACAAATTTTAATTCACAAACTATTGGAGTTTGGATGATAAAAGGCGAAATAATAAAAAAATTAAGATGAAGTATCTTTTAATTGCTCTTACACTTTTTTTATTAGTTTCTTGTAAAGTAAATGAAACTAATTCAGTAAAAAATTATGATCATTTGAAATATAGTAATCCTGTAATTAATTACAGTCTACCTGATCCTACAATTATCAAAGCTAAGGATGGGTATTTCTATTTATATGCAACAGAAGATATTCTAAACACTCCGATTCATCGCTCAAAAGATTTGATTAATTGGACATTAGTTGGAACTGCTTTTACAAATCAGACACGACCAACGTTTGAACCAAAAGGAGGTCTATGGGCACCCGATATTAATTATATAAACGGAAAATATGTAATGTATTATTCTATGTCTGTATGGGGTGGGGAACAAACATGTGGAATCGGCATTGCTATTGCTGATAAACCCGAAGGTCCTTTCTATGATCTTGGGAAGTTATTTAGAAGTAATGAAATTAAAGTTCAGAATTCAATAGATCCATTCTATATTGTAGATAAGGGAAAAAAGTATTTATTTTGGGGTAGTTTTCGAGGAATATATGGAATTGAATTATCTGATGATGGGCTTTCAATTAAAGTTGGAGCTGAAAAAAAACAGATAGCCGGAACAGCTTATGAAGGAACTTATATTCACAAACGTAATGGGTATTACTATTTATTTGCTTCTATTGGTTCATGTTGTGAAGGATTAAACAGTACTTATACAACAGTTGTAGGACGTTCACAAAATCTGTTTGGCCCATATCTTGATAAGAAAGGAGGTTCAATGTTAAATAATAATCACGAAATACTAATACAAAAAAATGATAAATTTGTTGGTGTAGGTCATAATTCTGAAATTGTAACAGATAACAAATCAAATGACTGGATGTTTTATCACGCTGTTTCAGTAGATAATCCCAAAGGTAGGGTTTTAATGCTTGATCAAATCAGATGGAAAAATAATTGGCCATATGTTATAGGAAATAATCCTTCATCAGAGGCTGAAAAACCAATGTTGTAAATTTATAGAGAATTAGAAATATATTGTTTAAATACTTGTAATTTAAAATGTTAAAAAAATGAAACTAAACAAACTATTCTTATTAATGGCAATTGTTGCCTTTGTTGGATGTACGAACAATCAAAAAGTTGTTCAAGAAGATTCAACCCTATCGGGATTGAAAAAAAGCAGTTTTGAATCAGTTGTAAATGGTGATTCAACGCATCTTTATGTTATGAAGAATGCAAATGGTGTGGAAGTTTGTGTAACAAACTATGGTGGAAGAATTGTATCAGTCATGGTTCCTGATAAAAACGGTGAGTTGCAAGACGTAGTTCTTGGTTTTGATTCCATTAGTGGTTATACTAGTGTTGATAATAATTTTGGAGCAACAATAGGAAGATATGGAAATCGAATTGCTAACGGGAAGATAACAGTAGAAGGTGTTGAGTATCAACTTCCACAAAACAATTATGGTCATACATTACATGGAGGTAATGAAGGTTTTGACAAGAAAGTTTTTAATGCTGTACAGCCAGACAGTCAAACGGTTATGTTGACTTATGTCTCTAAGGATGGAGAAGCAGAATTTCCTGGTAATTTGAACGTTAAGGTTACTATGAAACTTACTGATGATAATGCAATTGATATCAATTATGAAGCTGAAACTGATAAAGAAACAGTTGTTAATTTAACAAATCATTCCTATTTTAATTTAAGTGGAAATGCAAATAATACAGTATTAAATGATCTATTAATGATTAATGCAGATGGATTTACTCCTGTTGATGATACTTTTATGACAACAGGTGAAATAGCAAAAGTTGAAGGAACTCCAATGGATTTCAAAACTCCTACAGCTATTGGGGAAAGAATCGATAATTATGATTTTGTTCAATTAAAAAATGGAGATGGTTATGATCATAATTGGGTATTAAATTCAAAGGGAGACATTACTCAATTATCAGCTTCAGTTTATTCACCTGCATCAGGAATTCTATTAGAGGTATTTACTTCTGAACCAGGATTACAGGTATATACAGGTAATTTCCTTGATGGAACAGTGACAGGAAAAAAAGGTATCGTTTATAACAAACGTACAGCAATTTGCCTGGAATCTCAAAAATATCCAGACTCGCCAAATAAACCTGAATGGCCATCACCTTACTTGAAACCAGGTGAAAAATATACAAGTCGTTGTATATATAAATTATCAGTAAACTGATAATAAAACTTCTACAGCATATGAATATTACTTTCATTCAGGACCCTTTGATAAAGACAATTATCATAATTGTTTTGGTTTTTGATGTAATAATGAAACTAATAGCTATGTGGAAGTCAGCACAGAATAATCATTTAATATGGTTTATTTGTCTGGCGATCTTTAATACAGTTGGTATTTTGCCAATAGTGTATTTAATAATGTATCGCAATAAAAGTCAGATTAAGGATAAATAAATAATAGAATAGGAGAACATTAATGTTCTCCTATTTGATTATTATGATAATATTCACACCATAAAGTCAATCCACATTTCTCACAATGAGGACGACGTGCCATACAAATATATCGTCCATGTAAGATTAGCCAATGATGAGATTTTGATAAAAGATGTTCAGGAATGTTCTTAACGAGTTCCTTTTCTGTTTCAATAGGAGTCTTGGAATTGTTAGTTAGTCCGATTCGATTGGCAACACGAAAAACATGAGTATCCACCGGCATTGCAGGTGTATCAAAAGCAACTGCTAACATAACATTAGCAGTCTTTCTTCCAACACCTGGAATCGAAATTAGCGAATTCAAATCTGAAGGTACCTCATTATTGAAATCACTTACTAATTTTTTAGCCATATTCACTAAATTCTTAGCCTTATTATTTGGGTACGAGCAAGATTTTATATACTCAAATACCTCTTCAGGTGTAGAGTTAGCCATTACTTCAGGTGTAGAGAAATCTTTGAAGAGTTTAGGTGTAATCATATTTACCCTTTTGTCAGTGCATTGAGCAGATAAAATTACAGCTGTAAGTAATTGAAAATTATCATTATAATTCAATTCTGTTTCCGAAGATCCTGCTTGTTCTTCAAACCAGTTCAGTACGTGTTTATAACGTTCTCTTTTCGTCATCAAGATTTGTTATTTGTTAATATTGTCCGATAGTGGAATAAATTGTGCAGAAAGATTAGGCTCAGCCATATCTGGATCAAGAGGAAATATTGGTCTAATAACCCGTTTGTATGGAAGGCGTTGTAAGTCCTGATCCACACCTCCCGGAGTAAGAGCCATTATCCAATCACCCTTCATGTTGTAAAGATCAGGAACTAAATATCCAATTTTCACTACCAATACGTCAACTTCTCTGGGATTCAAATTGAGGTCGTCAAAATCCTTATCATAGTGATAACCTTTTCTTCGTTCAGTTACAATTACAGAAATGTTTCCACACTTAACAACGACTTCCGTTTTAGCATCGATGTCACCCTCTTTAATAGCTGTGATTGTACCCTTAAGTCTGATAGGAGGAGCAAATCTATCGTCAATTGCTGCCCCTGCAGTTGCATCTATTTGACCGCCAATACCAACTTCTTTGGCCTTAGCAACAAATTCAGGTCCGGGAATGGATGCATAGATGAGAAATTTTCCTTTTTCCGATTGAAACTCTGGACGTTTGAAGATTTCGTGTAAAGTCCAAGTAACATCACCCGCACCACCAGCAGTTGGATTATCACCCATATCGCTAATAATAAAAGGTTTCTTATCACTTAAGACTGCTTTATCAATAGCCTCATTCAAATATGCTGTAGGAGCAACAAATTCAAACTCTTTTCTAACATTCCAAAAATCACGAGCAAGTCTTTCTGCTGCTTTGGAAACAGCTTCTTTATCGTCACCATAAGCCATTACAACAGCATGGTTTCTTGGTTCATCTGCCCAAGGATAAGACATCCAGATTGCTGCATCAATTACATTATCTCCATTTATAACATTTGGGATTTCACTGTACAAACTCTTTCCCGGTTCGACGCGAGTACTAGTTTTTTCGCCCGGTAACAAGATTGGAACAGGAATCCATGCTTTGTATTTGGGTTTCCCTTTTCCACTTTCAAGTCTTTTCAACAGATTAGTGACTGCCCTTTTCTTAGTTTCGATCGCATCTTCATGAGGAGCCATTCGATAACATGTTATCAAATCAGTGTTCTGTGCTAATAGTGGAGAAACATTGCCATGTAAATCCATTGAAGTAGAAACAAGAACATCAATTCCAATTACTTTTCGGATTCGAGCTAAAAAATCTCCTTCTGGGTCGTCGAGTCCCTGCACACTCATTGCACCGTGAATATCGAAAAATAATCCATCAAGAGGCATGGATTTTTCCAACATATTCAATGTTTTTGTAACCAACGATTCATATGCTTCGCGCGTAACAATACCACCCGGCATTGCATGACCGCGCAAAGTTGGCAACCAAGTGGCTCTGTTTATTATTCCCGAATCAGGGGCAAAAAAAGGATAATAAGTGAAAACGCTGTCGCCTTCACGAGCTTTGAATGCCTCTTCGTTTGTGATAGCAGGTGAGAAAGTACTTGATTCTATTGCTATACCTGCAATTGCGATGCGAGGTAGTTCTTTTTTTGAACTACTTGAATTACAACCTGTTGCTGTTGTCAAAAGAGTAACAAAGCAAATAAAGATTAATGACTTTTTCATATTGATGACTTTTTATTCGCAAACATATTTGAAGGATTTTGTTATTATAGTTGATTAAGCACATGAATTGTGTGGCAAGCCGCCAAACAAGCTGTTTCTGTACGTAAGCGATTGTCGCCTAAGCTAATAGGTTCAAATTCATGTTGTAAAGCAAGTTCAATCTCATTTTCGCTGAAATCACCTTCAGGACCTATAAGGACAAGCGCATTTTCTTCTTTGGAATAAGCCTTAGATAATAAGACCTTTTCCTTTTTATAGCAATGAGCTATGTATTTTTTCCCATCGAAAGGCATGGCAATGAATTCACTGAAAGATATCATTTCGTCCAGCAGAGGTAAATATGCCTGTTGCGATTGTTTCATGGCCGATATGAGAATCTTCTCCAATCGTTCCTTTTTAATCTCTTTTCTTTCCGAGAACCGGCAATTTAATGGAGTCAGTCTGTCTACGCCAATTTCGGTTGCTTTTTCGACAAACCATTCATTTCTGTCCATGTTTTTTGTAGGAGCAAAAGCAATATGCAAATTAAAATTCCAGCTTTTAGGTTGTTCAATTATATTATCAATGCTTAGTGTACAATTCTTTGGGTTACTATCCAGTAGTGTACATTCATAAAAAGCCCCTTTACCATCAGTTACCATTAGAGAATCACCTTCCTTCATTCGAAGAACTTTAATGCAATGTTTGGATTCCTGTTCTGGTAGTTGAGGGTTATGTCTAATATCAGAATAATAAAATAGAGTATCGTTCATTTCAGTTTATGAAGGATTATTGCGACTATTTATCTCATCTCTAAGTCGAGTTGCCTCTTCATAATTTTCATTTTTTACAGCTATATCAAGCAGTTTTTTCAGTTCGTCTAATCTGAGATTAGACAAATCATCTTGATTGAACTCTTCCTCTTCGGCCTCTTCAACCGGCTCCTCTTCAGTAACAATTTCCTCTTCAAAGACGACTCCCATTTCACGCATGATTGTTTCATTTGTATAAATGGGTGAATTTGTTCTGATTGAAATAGCTACTGCATCCGATGTGCGTGAATCAATTCTAATCTCTTTATCATTTTGTTTCAACACTAATTCTGAGAAGAATGCTCCGTCTTCAAATTTATATATGTATACTTCAACCAGTTGGATACCTAATTCTATGAAAATATTATTCAATAAATCATGAGAAAGTGGTCTAGGTGGTTTTATATTTTCAATCGCAATTGCAATAGATTGCGCTTCAGGCGTGCCGATGACAATCGGCAGGCGGCGGATCCCATTTTCTTCAGAAAAGATCAATGCGTAAGCACCTGGTTGAACCTGACTGTAAGAGATTCCCAAAATTGATAGTTTAATCTTCTTATCCACGATGTTTTGTTTTATGCATTCAAAAGTACCAAATTTTTATATCATTTGTTCTGTTAAGATGATAAAAATGAAAAAAACGAAGATTTTGCTTTTAGTTGAAGAAAAAATTTATATCTTTGCACCCACAAATTATGGTGGTCGTAGCTCAGTTGGTTAGAGCGATGGATTGTGGTTCCATAGGTCGTGGGTTCGAACCCCATCTTCCACCCACACTCATGTTAAATAGAGTGTACTTTTTCTCTTTATAAATTTGTTTTAGGTTAATCACGTATTTATACGTGACTTTTTCATTTAATTACATTCTTCTTCTGAACTCAGAACAAATAATAGCAGTTGACACTGCGACGTTTAGTGATTCAACAGTCTCTCTTCCAATAGGATAGTTTGGTATAGAGATTCTGTGAGACACGACATTCTCTACTTCCGGTCGGATTCCATTGCCCTCGTTTCCCATTATGATAAATCCTTTTGTTGATAGCTTTTCTTGATAAATGTTAGATCCATTAATAAAAGTTCCATACACAGGCAAGTCTTTATATTTTGAAAGTAAATCAGTCAAATCCAGATAATGAACACGAACACGCGCAAGTGCCCCCATTGTAGCCTGTACAGTTTTAGGGTTATAAATATCGGAAGTATCAGGCGAACAGTAGACATGCTCAAATCCAAACCAGTCGGCAATTCGTACAATAGTACCCAAGTTTCCCGGATTTTGAATTCCGTCAAGCACCAAATTCAGTTCATTTTGAATATTAGGTAAAATATTATCGAACTGATAAAAAACAGCAATTGCTTGAGGCGGAGTTTTCAAGAAGGTAGCCTTTTTTAATTCATCTTCAGAAGCTTCAACCATTTCTTCGGCCTTAATTTCAGGATTTGCTTTCAGGAATTCAGGAGTTGCAGCTAATAACTGACATTTGCAAACAGGCAGCAAATCGACAATCAGCTTTGCACCTTCTGCGACAAATGTATTATGATCAGTTCTATTCTTTTTGTCTTTAAGCGACTGAATATACTTTATTTTATTCTTACTTAGCGGCATATTAATTGAGATATTAAAACTATTTGAATCACAAAAATATAAATAATATGCAAGAAAACGCCGATTGAACTGTTGTTTTGTTTTAAGAGGTTATTGTTAGATTTGTTGTGTTATTACAGATGGCAATTAGTAGAGCTGTTGAGTTATTATATTATGTAAGAATTTATTATAGTCGCCATATTTACATAAATTAAGAGTGTGACATATAAATTAGCATGAAGGTTTGTGGAAGTATAGTGAGAGTATAGTGAGAGGAGGGTGAGAGCATCACTGGAGGTTGAAATAAAGAGCGCAAGGTTAATTGGTGTTAAAAAACTTGTATAAGTGTCTTCTATCAAATGTTTTTTAAGAAAAATATTGAAATTGTGAGATAATTATATTGTTAATTTAGCCGATTCATTAATAAATCTTTGTATTTTTGCTTTCTTGAGAGCATCAATTATAAAAGTAAAATAATAAAACTCAATATATGAATGATTTAGCATTAATGAAAAGAGCAGCAGACAATATTCGTATTTTATCACTTTCCATGGTAGAAAAAGCAAAATCCGGACATCCCGGTGGCGCCATGGGTGGGTCAGATTTCATAAACGTCTTATTCAGTGAATTTCTGGAATACGATCCCGAAAATCCAACATGGGAATCAAGAGACCGTTTTTTTATGGATCCGGGACATATGTCGCCGATGCTATATTCTGTGCTCTGTCTTAGTGGAAAATTCACTTTGGATGAACTTAAAGAATTTCGTCAATTTGGCAGTCCAACACCCGGGCACCCAGAAATAAATGTAGAAAGAGGAATTGAAAACACCTCCGGTCCTTTGGGTCAAGGTCATTCCTTTGCAGCAGGAGCCGCAATTGCAGCCAAATTTTTGAAAGCCCGATTGGGCGATGTAATGAATCACACCATTTATGCATTTATTTCTGACGGAGGAATTCAGGAAGAAATCTCACAAGGAGTTGGCAGGATTGCAGGTCATCTTGGACTTGACAATCTTATTATGTTTTACGATTCAAATAGCATTCAATTATCGACAGTAACCCATGATGTTAGTTCAGAAGACATTGCTGCAAAATATAGAGCATGGAACTGGAATGTAATTGAAATTGATGGTAATAATGTAGATGAAATCCGTGATGCACTTAAAAGTGCAAAATTGGAGAAAGAAAAACCCACGTTGATTATTGGAAAGACCGTAATGGGCAAGGGAGCTTTAGCCAATGATGGATCATCATTTGAGTCAAAGGTATCAACTCACGGTCAGCCTTTAAGTGCTGCCGGTGGAGATGTTGCTCAAACAATTAAAAATCTTGGAGGCGATCCCGAAGATCCATTTGTAATTTTCCCCGAATCTGTTGCACTTTATGAGAAAAGGAAAAAAGAGCTCAAAGAAATTGTAGCCAAAAAGAAATCCTACCATTCAGAATGGGCAAAATCAAATCCTGAATTGGCCGAAAAAGAACAAAAATGGTTTGGCGGTGCACTGCCAAATATTGATTGGTCGAGTATTCAACAAAAGCCAAATTCTGCCACTCGTGCAGCTTCAGCTACAGTATTGGGAGTTTTGGCTGAGAATGTTGAAAATATGATTGTTTCATCTGCCGATTTGTCAAATTCAGACAAGACAGATGGCTTTTTAAAGAAAACCCATGCATTCAAGAAAGGTGATTTTTCAGGTGCATTTTTACAGGTAGGTGTTTCGGAATTAACTATGGCTTGTCTTTCAATAGGAATGAGTCTCCACGGAGGAGTTATTCCAGCCTGTGGAACCTTCTTTGTGTTTTCTGATTACATGAAACCAGCAATCCGTTTGGCTGCTCTCATGGAAAAACCAGTTATCTTTATTTGGACACACGATGCTTTCAGAGTGGGAGAGGATGGACCAACGCATGAGCCGGTGGAACAAGAAGCCCAGATTCGTTTGATGGAAAAACTCCAGAATCACAGTGGCAACAATTCAGCACTTGTTTTGCGCCCTGCCGATGTTGATGAAACAACTGTTGCTTGGAAAATGGCTTTAGAAAATTCAAACTCACCAACAGGATTGATTCTATCACGTCAGGACGTGAAAAATCTTCCAGCATCAGCATCTCGTTATCAAGAAGCATTACAATCAGAAAAAGGCGCTTATGTAGTTAAGGATGAGACTGATTATGATGTTATTCTGTTGGCTTCCGGTTCTGAAGTTGCAACACTTCTTGAAGGTGCAGAACTGCTAAGTGCAGAAGGTATTAAAGCACGCATCGTATCTGTTCCTTCTGAAGGATTATTTAGACGTCAATCAGCTGAATATCAAGAATATGTGTTGCCTATAGGCAAAAAGAAGTTCGGACTGACCGCAGGTTTGCCCGTAACACTGGAAGGACTTGTGGGTGCTGATGGAACTGTTTGGGGCTTAAATTCGTTTGGATTCTCTGCTCCATACAAAGTGCTGGATGAGAAACTCGGTTTCACAGGAAAGAATGTATTTGAACAAGTTAAAAAACTCTTAAAAAAATAAATAATGTCACTATTTGATGAAATAGAAATTCCAATTGGATTAGCATCCGATCACGCAGGTTTTGCTGCGAAACAATATGTAATCAAAGTATTAGAGAAAAAAGGAATTCCTTATAAAGATTTTGGTACAAATTCAAGTGACAGTTGCGATTATCCGGATTTTGCTCATCCTATGGCATCAGCTGTAGAGAATGGCGATTGTTATCCCGGCATTGCAATTTGTGGAACAGGCAACGGAATCAATATGACAGTAAATAAACATAAGGGAATCCGTGCTGCACTTTGCTGGAATAAGGAAGTGACTTTTTATGCGCGTGCACACAATGATGCAAATATTCTTTGTATCCCCGGCAGGATTCTTACTGAGGATGAAATATACGAAATCCTGGTCTCATTTCTAAATACTCCATTTGAAGGAGGAAGACATTTGCGACGGATTAAAAAGATTCCTTTAAAATGATTTTATTTTGTAAATGACCGTAAAAAGGAGAAGAAGTCCAAGAAAAAGGAGTAAAAGGAAAAAGAAATTATCGATAAATCAACGTCGTTTAATTACGGCAATAGCAAGCACTCTTTTTTTAGGAATTCTTATTTGGGGTGTTTTCAGAATAAAAAACGTACATAATTCGCTCTTAAATACGTTCAATCATCCTGCTTTTACATTAAAATATCCAGTAAGAGGGGTTGATGTTTCGCATCATAATGGAGGAATCAATTGGGATGAACTTCGCCAAGAAAATGTTAGTTTTGCATATCTGAAATCCACAGAAGGGGTTTCAATAAAGGATAAAGATTATAAAGAAAACTATAAACTGGCTAAGGAAGCGGGATTAAGCGTTGGTACTTATCTTTTTTATACGTTTAAACTGGATGGAGAAAAACAAGCAAAATTATTTATCAGGAATTCAAATGTTGAATCACAAGATTTAGTTCCTGCTATTGATGTAGAGCATTCTCGATACAACAGAATGTATAAGAATTCAAAAGAGCGTGATCAAATTGTGCAAGAACTTAAAGTGCTTGAAAAAGAGCTTTTTAAACACTATAAAGTTCGCCCGGTAATTTATACAAACAAGGATTGTTACAAGCTTTATATAAAAGATCATTTTCCTGATAATCCTTTGTGGATATGCGATTTAGAAGAAGAGCCATCAGACGAAATAAACAATTGGGTAATTTGGCAATTTTCTCATTCAGGAGATATCTCGGGTAGTTTCAATGATATTGATTTAAATTATTATCGATATTCTTTCAAAGGATTCAGTAAGTTGTTAATGCCATAAACTTAATATTGTTTTATTATGAGATTAAAACATTTGATTATCAGTTGGTTGATTGGATTAAGCATCCTTCTATCAGGATGCGACAATGCATCAATGGAATTTAATGATGACCCTCATAGAAATTTCAATGCATTGTGGACAATCTTAGACCAGAACTATTGTTTTTTTGAATATAAAGATATCAAATGGGATTCAGTTTATAATGCTTATAGTCCCAGAGTTACCTCTTCAATGAGCAATGAATCGCTCTTCAAACTGATGGGACAAATGCTTGCTGAATTAAAAGATGGACATGTAAATCTGATTGCTGCTCATGATGTTACTCGATACTGGAAGTGGGAGCAAGATTTCCCTGCAAACTTTAATTCTGAAATAGTTGCAAAATATCTAACCAAAGAATATGGCATTGCCAGTGGCTTGTACTATAAAATATTGGATGATAATGTTGGATATGTTTATTACAGCAGCTTTTCAAATGATTTGGGCGATGCAAATATTTCTCAGGTACTTGGCAAATTGGCAATTTGTGACGGACTTATAATAGATGTTAGAGGAAATGGTGGAGGTAGTCTTACAAACGTGGAAAAACTGACAAGTCGTTTTTTTAATGAGAAAACATTGATTGGCTATATTTCACATAAAAAAGGACCAGAACACAATAATTTCTCAGATCTTTATCCAAAATATGTAGAAAGTTCCAATAGCATTCGTTATCAAAAACCGGTTGTTGTACTATCAAATCGTGGTTGTTATAGTGCTACAAATGAGTTTGTCAGCATAATGAAATATGCTCCAAATGCAACAGTTCTTGGCGATAAAACCGGTGGGGGCAGCGGACTCCCTTTCTCATCAGAACTGCCCAATGGATGGTCCATCAGGTTTTCGGCTTCACCAATGTATAATGCCGAAAAACAACATATCGAATTCGGAGTGGAACCGGATTTAAATGTATCATTGACTCAAGCTGATGAAGAAAAGCTTAAAGATACCTTAATTGAAAAGGCCAGATCAATCATAAAACAGGCTGCCACAGCTAATAATTAGTTATACTGTTAATATTAAGCATGAATTACATAATTTAAAACGTATTTGATACATTAATTTTTTAAAGTTTAATAATATTTTGTACTTTTACGGGCAGTAAAATATTTTTAAAGAAACAAACTGTATTATTTATTCTAACTTACCAAGAATGATAAGATCTAGTAAATCCAATAGAAACAATAAACCCAAAAAGAAGTTTCATCAGAGAAAGGTCTTTTTTGTTTTAGCTGGTTTAATTTTAGGGATAATTTTAATTGCTTCTTTGTATGAAACATCTGTGTATTTTTCATCAAATGAATCATGTATGATGTGTCACGTTCATCCACATGCCGAAGAATCTTGGAAACTATCTGTTCACGTGAATAATGAAAGTGGGGTGATGACCGATTGTATTGATTGCCACTTACCACCCAAAAATAATACATGGAAGCATTATTCCGCAAAAGCTGAATTGGGTATTAGAGATGTTTGGGGTTTTCTAACTAAAGATACTGCAGATATTGATTGGGATAGAAAGTCTGAATTGGATTATGCCGTTACTTATATTCCTAATGCGTCTTGTGTGAAGTGTCACCAAAATTTGTTTCCTCAAGGGGTAACCGACGATGCAGTGACAGCGCACTTGTACTACGAAGAAAATCAGGAAAAACTTGATTTGCAATGTATCAGTTGCCACTTGGACGCCGGACATTATAATCCGAAATATGCTCACGGACAAATGGCTGGGATTCCCGGAGCTTCATCAACTGCTCCAGTTGATACAAGCTTGTTTTTCAAACAAGCAACAGCAGTTACATCTTTCAACAATTATACAGAACAGATTCCCGGAACACTCGTTTCATTCAATATGATTGCCGTTCCTGGAGGCAAATTTTCTATGGGAAGTTCTGACAAGGAACCATTTCATAAACCAGACGAAGCACCTCAACACGAGGTTCAGGTTAGTCCGTTCTTTATGGCCGAAGTGGAAACAACTTGGAATCAATATTGGGCATTTTATTCACAAACTATGAGTGAGGGCAGAACTCCACCTGAAGTTATTTATGAGAATAATCTTAATGCTTTGGGGGTTGATGCAATTTCAGGTCCAACACCTCCTTTTGGATTTCCTGATCAAGGTTGGGGAGCCGGAGATCGCCCTGCAATAACAATGACACATTATGCTGCTGAAACTTTCTGTCAGTGGTTGTCGGAAAAAACTGGAAAGAAATATCGCCTTCCAACTGAAGCAGAATGGGAATATGCTGCTCGCGCAGGGACACAAACACCTTATTTCTTCTCGGGTAGCCCAAAAGATTTCTCTGATCATGGTTTCCTAAAGAATATATTTAAACCAAAAACAGATAGCATTAGCTCTTACGTTATTTATTCAAAAAACAGTAGTAACCGAACTCAAGAACCATCGTTAGTATTGTCTAACCCGTATGGATTGAAGAATATGCTTGGGAATGTAATGGAATATTGTTTAGATAAATATGACCCTGAAGCTTATAAAAAAACAAGTGGAGCTAATGACCCTATGATTAATCAAGGTGACGAATGGGTGGTACGTGGTGGTAATTTTACTTCTGATGCTTCTGATGTTCGTAGCGCAGCTCGTGATTATACAAAACATGATGCTTGGTTAAAAACGGATCCGCAACAACCAAAAAGTATCTGGTGGTATTCAGATATTAAGGGGATAGGTTTCCGTGTGGTATGTGAAACAGATTCAATGACAACTAATTAATAATTAAATATACTTATTTAAATTTTTAAGACAATGAAAAATAATTTTTCAAGAAGATCATTTTTAAAGACAACTGCAGCTGTCGGAGCACTTGGAGCTGTCGGTACTGGTTCAACAGGATTTTTAACTTCATGTACAAGTGGAGATAAGAAAAGTGCTTATACGCCTCTAAAAGAGGCTGGTAGTTATTATATTCCAGAACTTCCAGATATGGCTGCTGATGGAAAAGAATTGAGAGCAGGTGTAATCGGTTGCGGTGGTCGCGGATCAGGTGCAACAATGGATTTCCTGAATTCTGCAAATGGATTAACAATTGTGGCTTTAGGTGATGTGTTACAGGAAAAAGTGGAAGGTCTTGCCAACCAACTTAAAAACGACAAGAATATTGATGTTCCTGCTGACAAACGTTTTGTAGGACTCGATGCATACAAACAAGTTATTGATTGTGACTTGGATGTTGTTATTGTTGCAACACCACCTTTATTCCGTCCTGAACATTTTAAATATGCAGTAGAAAAGAATAAACATTGTTTCCTGGAAAAACCAATTTGCGTTGACCCAGTTGGATATAGAACAATTGTTGCTACAGCAAAACAAGCTCAGGCAAAAAATCTTTGTATTGTTACCGGTACTCAACGTCATCACCAACGCGGTTATGTTGAATCTTACAAAAAGATTATGGAAGGTACAATCGGTGAAATCACTGGTGGAACTGTTTATTGGAATCAAAGTATGTTGTGGTATAGAGACCGTCAACCAGGATGGAGCGATTTCGAATATATGGATAGAGATTGGGTAAACTGGAAATGGTTGTCTGGTGATCATATTGTAGAACAACATGTTCATAATATTGACGTATTCACTTGGTTTAGCGGGTTAAAACCTGTAAGCGCTGTTGGATTTGGTTCTCGTCAACGTCGTTTGACTGGTGATCAATATGATAATTTCAGCATTGATTTCACTATGGAAAATGGAGTTCATCTTCACAGCATGTGTCGTCAAATTGACGGATGTGTAAATAATGTAAGTGAATTTATCCAAGGAACAAAAGGTTCATGGACAAGTAACGGAGGTTATGTTATAAAAGACTTGGCAGGTAATGAGGTTTGGAGATATGATGAAGAAGCAGAAAAAGCTACATACAAACAAACAAATCCTTATGTATTGGAACATGTTAACTTGATTAACAGCATTCGTGCTAATAAGCCTATTGAACTTGCTTCAGAAACAGCAATATCTAACATGGCAGCTATTATGGGACGCGAATCTGCTTATTCTGGACAAGAATCAACTTGGGACGCAATGACAGCTTCATCTTTGGATTATACACCAAAAGATCTCAATATTGGTAAAATGGATATGTCAGGATTTACTGTATCTGTTCCAGGCACAGCAAAAAGTTAATAAAGTTAAGAAAATGGCTAAATTAGACAGACGTCATTTTTTAAAGACTTCAATAGTAGGTGCAGCCCTTACAACAATAGGGGGCTGCACTTCAAAAGTTTCTGCACTTGGTGCAGAAACTTTTGATAATAAGAAAGCTAAGCTGAATATTTCTTTTCAAGAAGGAACTGCTCCAGGTAAAAATCTGAATGAGAAATTCGATTATATGGAAAAACATGGAGTCGTAGGTTTTGAACCCGGGGGGAGTGGTTTAAAAAATCGTGTAAAAGAGTTCAAAGATGCTTTAAAAGGACGTAATATTAAAGTTAGCGCTATATGCGCCGGATTTGAAGGTTTCATTCTTTCGACTGATGAAACTATTCGTAAGAAATGTCGCGATACGATGAATGAAATCATTGAAGCTGCCGGTGAACTTGAATCGACAGGTGTAATTATTGTTCCGGCATTTAATTCACAAAAACCAGTTATGCCTCATTCACAAGAGACTCGAGATTTTCTTTGTGAGCAATTCAATGAAATGGGTAATTATGCTCAAAAATATGGGACAACGGTTATTTTTGAACCCTTAAACAGAAAAGAGGCTTTTTATCTTCGACAAGTTGGTGATGCTGCTTCAATCTGTAGAGATATAAATAATCCCGGCGTGACTTGCATGGGCGATTTCTGGCATATGACCTGGGAAGAAAATTCTGATATGGGAGCTTTTATATCCGCTGGCAAATATTTACAACATGTTCATGTTGCAAGTCGTAAAAGGCGAAGTATGCCCGGTGAAGATGGTGAAGCTGATAATTATGTGAACGGATTCAAAGGTTTGAAAATGATTGGTTATGACAAATATGTGAGCTTTGAGTGTGGTTGCCAGGGCGATCGAAATATTGTTGTTCCAGCTGCTCTTGAATTGTTGAGAAATCAGTGGAAAGAGGCATAATGGTACATTGGGGATTTATTGGTTGTGGTGCTGTTACCGAAAAGAAAAGTGGACCTGCTTTTAGCAAAGTAAATGGGTCTGATGTTGTTGCTGTTATGCGAAGAGATGCGGATAGAGCTAAGGATTTTGCGACTCGTCACAATATTGGTAAATGGTATAACAATGCGTATAAACTAATAAATGATCCTGAAGTCACGGCGATTTATGTTGCAACACCTCCAGAATCACATGCAGAATTTGCTATTGCATCTATGAAGGCAGGGAAACCTGTTTATATTGAAAAACCAATGGCTGTATCTTACAAAGATTGCCTTAAAATAAACAGAGTATCTGAGAATACAGGTGTTCCTTGCTTTGTTGCTTATTATCGTCGGACTTTACCTTATTTTCTTCGTGTAAAACAGCTGATTGATGATGGTGCAATAGGTGATGTTACTACTGTACAAATTCGTTTTGCAATCCCACCTTATGTTGTGGATCTAAATCGAGATAATTTGCCTTGGCGTGTAAATAAAAAATTAGCCGGGGCCGGTTATTTTTATGATCTTGCGTCTCATCAACTCGACTTGCTTGATTTTATTTTTGGTCCAATAGAAAAAGTTAAAGGCTATTCAACAAATATTGCCGGATTATATGATGTGGAAGATACGGTAACCGGAGTCTTTAAATTTCAATCTGGTGTTTTGGGAAGCGGAAGTTGGAGTTTTGTTGCTTCTAAGAAAACTCATGTAGATGTTATTGATTTCATTGGTACTAAAGGGCAATTATCATGTTCAGCGTTTAAAAAGAGTACGCCTATCACTCTAGAGACATCTGAGGGTGTTCAGAAATTTAGAGAAGATAGTCCGGAAAACATTCAATTCAACCTTATTCAAAGCATTGTCGATTACCTCAATGGTGTTGGAAAAATGCCGATAAGTACAGGGATTTCTGCAGCTCGAACAAATTGGGTGATGGATAAAATTCTTTATAGCTAACGGTTCTTTAGTTTACTTCAGACTCGATTTTTGTTTCAGCTATCTGTTGTTCAATTTTATCTTTATGTTTCTTTCTCCATATCTGCCATGAATTAACAAGATTTTGCCATAACACATAAGTCCCGGGACCAAGTGTTGCAATTGGATTCAGATAGGTTTGAGTTAACCATATTGCTAAAACGGTATTTTTTTGTCCTAACCCTTGACCTCCGGCAATGGTGCGATCGAATTTTCGTCCAATCTTCCTACCAAAATAGAATTGTAAAAGACAAGTTATTAAAGAAGTTATTGCAATGCTGACTTCAAGAATTAATGAATCATTGTGATGTGTTATGACAAATTGTGTTACCTGACCAAATACAATTGTGAGTGATATTGCCCAAAGATAAAATGATACGTTTTGTGCTGAACGTATTATTTTAATGAATTTTGGAGTTATTCGTCGTAGTATAAGTACTAAAACGAAAGGAAGGATTAAAACTGGCGTCACTTTAAGTAAGATATGCCAAAAAGAATCGATAAGATTAATTGATGTACCTGTGTTGCCAATCCATGATAGGAAGATGGGGGCAACTACCGATAACGTTACATTGCTAATCATTGAGTATCCTGCAACAGTTGCAATATTTCCACCTAATATTCCTGCAATTACCGGTGCTGAAGTTGCAGTGGATGCTAGTATACAAATCATAACGGCTTGAGCAAGGGTCTCGTTGATAGGTCGCAAAATTAAATACACAATTGCACTACCTATATACTGAATTGACAATAATATATAATGAAATTTTGTAAGTTGTATATCTTTCCATGAAATCCTGCTGTATGTTATAAATAACATGAGTGAGATTAGTATTGGAAGAAATGGTGAAAACAAATATAATTGTTTATAGAATGTTATTCCAATCACCATTGCAATTGGTAGAATATATCTCTCTAAGATATTTTGCACGTAAAATGTCTGGATTTTGTTGGGTTGTAAATCAATAATAATTCTCGAAATTTGTCGATGTGTCAGATTGTCGGAGCTTATCTTTCATATTTATATCTATCAACCACTGTTTCTTGTCAAAAACAAAATATTGTATAAACTGTTCAATTTCATGATGAAATTCCTTAAGTGGATACGTTGAAACATCGTGACCATTGTCTTCCATACTGAAAAACATATATGGATAACTTTGTTCCCTAAATCGTTGTGCTAATTTATCTGATCCAAAGAAGCCAAGTTTGAATAGTTGAATTTTACCATATGGAACTAGTTTGTCTTTACTGCCATGAAAAAAGAGAGTGGGGGCAGGTCGTTGATTATAAGTTGGTAAGCCTTCAGAACTCATTACTCCTCCTGCAAATGAGATTACTCCCGCATAGCGGAAATCATCGGGCAAAACATCGGCTGATTCACTATGGTCGCTTAATTCATAATCGGCTTGTAATACTGTAATGGCACCTGCACTTGAACCACTTATGATAATTCGTGTAGGATCTATATTAAACTCGTCAGCATTTGTTAGAAGATAATTGGTCGCTGAAAATAAATCTGAAACGGCCAGATTAATTGCATAACGGATTGCTTTTACAAATTTTACGCCAGATGCTTCGACTCCTTTCATGCCCAAACGGTAATCAATTGAAGCAATAACAAAACCTTTATTTACAAAATAATTGAAATAATCCATATTGAATTGCTGGTCTCTCTTGCCATCTTTAAATCCTCCTCCAAAAACAAAAACCAGACATGGTTTGTTTGAAATTTTGATAGAATCATTTGTATATATGTCAACTTTTAATTCTTGTCCATCTTTGATAGCATATATTTCAGTTCTTTTATCAATAGATGCATTAACCAACATTGACATAAATATTGCCAATGTTATGAATAATAATTTTATTGAATTCATATATTATTGCTTAATGAACTTTGTTATTATTTCCAGTGTTTCATTTTTAGCTCGATCATAGTCATCATTTTGAATGATAACATCAAATTGAGACGCAAAACTCATTTCGTATTCAGCTTTTGCAAGTCTTTTCTTAATTACTTCAGGTGTATCGGTTCCTCTTTTTTTCAATCTTGATTGTAATGCTTCCAATGAAGGTGGCATTACAAATATGCTTAATGCGCGATCACCATATATCTTCTTGATGTTTAAACCTCCAATACAATCTACATCAAATATTACATTTTTGTTTTCAGCTAAAATACGATCGACTTCGCATTTAAGAGTTCCATAATAACTATCTTTATATACCTCTTCATATTCAAGAAACTCTCCATTTTTTATCTTTTGACGAAACACATCAGGAGTGAGAAAATAATATTCAACTGCATTTTTTTCTTCTCCTCTAGGTAGCCGACTTGTAGCTGATATCGAAAATTGGATGTTAAGATTCTGAGAAAGCAGATAGCGTATGAGTGTTGATTTCCCTGAACCTGATGGAGCTGAAAATATTAGAAGTTTTGACATATTACAAACAATTTTATTAATCTACAGAATATTAAGGATTTGTTCTTTAATTTGTTCAAGTTCATCTTTCATTTTTACAACTATTCGTTGCATCTCAGAATGATTTGATTTTGAACCAAGAGTATTTATTTCTCGTCCCATTTCCTGAGCAATAAATCCAAGTTTCTTACCCTGTGACTGTTTATCATTCATGGTTTCAATAAAAAATGATAAATGATTTGAAAGTCGGTTCTTTTCTTCGTTTACGTCCAGTTTTTCAATGTAATAAATCATTTCTTGTTCAAACCTGTTTTTGTCGTATTCTACATTCACTAATCGTTGTAAATCTTCACTGATTTTATTCTGTATCTTTTCAATACGTTCTGCTTCAAAAGGAACAATTTCTTCGAGTAAAAATCTTATGTTATCAATCTTTTCAGTCAAAATCTTTTGTAACATTATTCCTTCTTGTCTTCTAAAAGAAATTAATTCCTTTATAGCTTTTTCTTTTGTTTCTTCAATTATCAGCCATTCATCTTCATTTAAAGTTTCAGTTTCTTGTTTTAGTACATCTGGTAATTTAAGTAAACTTGAAAACCAATCTAAAGGCTCAGATATGTTCAATTCTTGTACTAAATTTTTAATTTCTTGATAATATTGTTTAACAATATTATGATCAATCTTTGCAGTTACATCTTTGGAAATTATTTCAACATTAATACTAAAGTCAATTTTACCTCGCTCAAGTTCTTTAGCAAGTGAATTACGTAATGAAATTTCTTTTTCTTTATAGTTTTGTGGAATGCGTGTAAACAAGTCAAATTGTTTGCTATTTAGTGATTTAATCTCAATTGTTACTTTTTTATTAGGTAGTTCTTCAACGGCTTTGCCGTAACCTGTCATAGAATGTATCATCATTGAAAATTTTTTACAAAGATAGTCAAAAAGGATTGAGAGGATTGAAATGTTTAGTAAAAAGTGATTTTTAAATATATGACTAGTCCTAAATAACCGTTACAGGTTTTTACAAAACTAGTTGTTTTTATCCACAAGTTTGAAGGTTAACCTTCAAACTTGTGGATTTCTTTTTATAGGTGCGTATTTTAATATGGCTC